>Ga0272440_1000854_pt1 | contig 25703 bp, 18 predicted proteins | sample SSMMMBAug17_FD_192440 | JGI IMG/M metagenome (GOLD analysis project Ga0272440, IMG submission 192440) | Marine sediment archaeal communities from Little Sippewissett salt marsh, Falmouth, MA, United States - SSM-MMB-Aug17 | ecosystem: Environmental > Aquatic > Marine > Wetlands > Sediment ...
TAAGTAAGCGGTAATAAGTTTTCGGGGAAAAAATAGTTCGTTCAAGGAAGACTGAGATGAAAGACAACGCAATCATTCAACCCATCAATCGAAAGAAAATATCTTTGGTTGATCCGCTCATTTTGCTCAGTGCGGAATCAGATATTCGCGCTTTGGTTCAATTGCTTGATCTGAAACAGCTCAACAAAATTTCTTTGATGATGAGTACTGTTTACAAAGGTTTAAGCGATGGTCAATCGGTTTCATTAATTGGCCCCATGATAGGCGCGCCATATGCGACACTGGTGCTTGAAGAAGCCATTGCTGCGGGGGCAAAGAAAATTTTGTTTTTTGGACAATGTGGATCGTTAGCGAAAAGTGTTGAAATTGGTGATTGCATTGTGCCTGATGCCTCCCTTATTGATGAAGGTACATCAAGATGTTATCCGATTTCATCGGATATATCTTATCCTGATATGGATTTTTGTAATCATGTGGCGCATGTCGTCAGACAGACCGGTCAGAATTGTCATAAGGGCAAAATTTGGTGTACAGATGGTTTGTATCAAGAGACGCCGGAAAAAGTCAGATTACATCAGAAGAAACAGGCCATTGGCGTAGAAATGGAAACCTCTGCCTTGTTTACAGTCGCAACTTATCGGAATGTTTCCATGGCTGCTTTATTGATTGTTTCAGATCATTTATACACATTTTCATGGCAGCATGGTTTTGGTTCCCAGGCATATAAACAGGGCCTGAAAAAATCTTTTCAAGCACTTTGTGAGCTTATCAAACAAGATTGACAAAACAGACAAACGACAATTCCTTTTTCAATTAAATCCATACTTTTAATTCACTCAATGCAACCGATTCCAGCAAATAGGTATTGTTCCTTTTTAGTGCATGTTTTTGAACAAGGTTGATGATTCTGTCTAATCCCCATGAATTAATCCCATTAACATGTGTATCTGAATTTTCAGATACATGTCCCCACATATGAAGCAGCGCGTTTTTTAGACGCCCCCTTTTCGGTGGCTGCCTTAAAATTTTACAAAAAATAAAAGCCAGGTCAGAAAAATCATCCAAAGGTTTCATTTGTGAAACCTTTGGCCCCAATTCCTTATATAGCTTTACATCACGCGCCATGACTGAATATTTATGATGACGCCATAATTGTTGTGCATTTGAGGGTAATGGAATACGGCCTTTTTCTTTGTTTTGATATTTTTTATCAATTATTTTGTATTGATTCATTGGTGAATCAATATATATTTCTGGCCATTCTGCTTTTTTACTTCGTGTACGAACTGGCGATTTATCAGAAAAACCGCGTAATTCCATTTCTGATGCCAACAACTGATGACGCTTTCGAAGTGCCCATCCATATCCAACCCATCGCAGGGTTTCGGGATGTTTTGAATACCCTTTTTTCTTGTTTATAATAATTGAAACAATACCATGTAATTCACGATGTTCACCTAAAAGACTTTGACGGTTTAAATAACCTGGCGGGATATCCCATATTCTCATGATTTAATTACCTTGCAGTCGCATATAATGAATTATTAATCAGGAAAGCTTTATTATCTATTTTTCATTTTTCAGTTTAATATATTTTCAATAATATCTGCAAGTATAAAAAAAGTCGTTGACAGTTATGGTTAGTCTGAACTATCAATAATAAATATTGCAATGGGTATAAGGTGTTATGTTTATATATATTCTTGCAATAATAATATCAAAGGAGCTGTGGCATGACACACAAAACACAGGCATATGCCCTATTACTGGCTGGTGGCAGTGGCACACGATTGTGGCCGATATCAAGAGACATGTATCCCAAACAATTGGTCAGATTTATCAATAACAAATCATTGATTCAACACACATCCCTTCGATTATTCGAAGCATTTGACATGCAAAAATTGAAAATTGTCTGTGGTAAAAACCATGCAAATGATATTTGCAAGGATCTTAGAGAGATTCAACTGTACCATGATCAACTTATTGTCAACGAACCTTGTGGCAGAAATACCGCGCCTGCGATACTTTTAGGCACATTAGCGATTCATGCAATGGATCCAGATGCGATCATATTTGTTTTTCCAGCAGACCATGTGATCAATCGTATGTCTAAATTCTATGAAAAAATACATATGGCCGATCAACTGGCGCGTGAGGATTATATTGTTACTTTTGGTATTACGCCTGAATATCCAGAAACGGGCTATGGTTACATTGAGGCGGCAAATGAAAAAATCGGTCATGGCCATAGAATCAGTCGCTTTGTTGAAAAGCCTGATATAAAAACTGCCCAAAAATATATTCAGGCTGGAAATTTTTATTGGAATGCCGGTATGTTTGCATTTAAAGCAAAAATACTTTTAGATGAGTTTGAAGCTTACATGCCTGCTATGCTCAATTCCCTGAAAGAATTAATTTCAAAAGATAGACTGGATATCGTTCATTATAAGAAACTGGAAAATATTTCTTTTGATTACGCCATAATGGAAAAAATTGATACCGGTATCGTGCTGCCATCAGACTTTCAATGGAGCGATATCGGTTCCTGGAAAGCGCTTTATGATTATCTTCCAAAAGATCCTAATAATAATGTTGTCATTGGTAATTTAGAAAATATTCACATACAAAACGCAGAAAATTGTCTGGCAATGGGTCAGGATCGATTTATTTTTTTGAATCGTCTTAAAAACATTGCCCTGATTGATACACCGGATGCTCTGTTTATTTCTGATCTGGAGAATAGTCGGGATGCCAAAGATGCGGTCGCCTTTCTCAAAGCGCACCAACGAAAAGAATATCAACTGCACACCTTCCAAAGTATGGAATGGGGACATCAAACAATTTTGGATGAACAGCCCGACTGCATTGTCAGCAAATATGTGATTCGGGCGGGTGCCACAATTCCTGAATATCAAAATATTTTACAACTGAATCAATGGCATATTACGAGTGGTAATGGGATACTTACAATTGATAAAAATGAGATATCAATTCATGCCGGTGAACATATAACAATTGAAAGCGGCATGCTCGTTTCGTTTAAAAACACATCATCAGATGATCTCGTTTTTATTGACATTGCAACACCGCTTCAAACAATATCAGATGATAACCTTCAATCAGATGAGATGTTCTTTGAATGAAAGTCGATATTCCCAATCATTTTTTGTATTATCACTCCAGCCATAATCTTGATTTGTCAGTATTGTTTCATCCTTTTCAATCCTCCTGGCTTATTGTCAATGAATCTGCAAATGATATTATCAAAAAGATTGCTGCAGGTTACCAATCTGAAGAGATCGCGGATTATCTGACGCAGGATTACGATATTGAACTTGAGCCCGCCTTGAATGACATTCATTTGATCAAACAAATACTTCAAAATAAAGAATTTGACTTAAATAAATTAACCCTGCCCGTTCAAAGAACACCATCTCTTAAATCACTATTTATACACATTACGAGAAGATGTAATTTGCATTGTCCGCATTGTTACGTATCCTGCACAGACAACCAGATGGATCTATCAGCCGATACAATAATTTCCTTAATCAATACGCTGGTCAAAGAAGGTGGCGATAGCCTGACAATCAGTGGCGGAGAGCCCTTACTTCATCCAGAAATAAAACATATTCTTTCTTATTCATCAAAACAATTGGCTGTCCGGCTGTTGACCAATGGCAGCCTGATTGATAAACAGATGGCCAATTTTTTGGCTTCGCATGGTATTTTTGTTCAGATTAGTCTGGATGGTTCAATGGCATCAATTCATGATGCTATTCGGGGAGCGGGTTCATATGAGCGGGCTATTGCGGCCATTCATTTACTTCAATCAGAGGGTGCAGGGGAAAGATTGAATCTGTGTACAACCTTAATGAAAAGAAATGCGGATGACTGGCAAGACATGATATTGTTTGCAGAAAACAAAAATATTCCCTTGCTGCGTTTTTTGCATTTGCGAAAGGTTGGCCGTGCAGGGAACCATCCGGATGCCATGCCCCTTTCTGCATCATCATACGAAAAATTTATTGCCCACGTCAATCAAATGAAATTCAATCACAATCAAAAAGTGGAACTGACATGCGGCATGAGTGGCCTATTGCTTAAAATGCCTGAATCATTCAAAGCGGATGATATCTGGTGTCCGGTTGGCCGGATGATGGTGATTGATGCCAATGGTGATGTCTATCCCTGTGTCCTGATGATGCGGGATCAGTTTTTATTGGGCAATATTTTTTCGCAATCCTTGATAGATATATCACAGTCCAGACAGATGGATGAAATCTGTCAACTATTAACCAATCGGCGCTTTCTCATAAAAAAGTGCCTGGCATGTTCTTTTCGAAATTTATGTCAGGCCGGATGTATGGGGCAGGCGCTGGATCATTCAGATAGCTTGATGGAAACAGATATTTTTTGCAGTTATCGAAAAAAAGCGTATGAAAAAGCCTTTGATCATCTTTTAACACTATGAAAACAATCCAAAATAAAGAATTACCTGAAGCGATCATCACAATATGGCAGCGCAAAGGGAAACGCCTTTGTTTGCAAGTCGATGGCCATAGCATGCGCCCTTATTTTCAAAAAGGCGATGCGGTCGAATTGTTTGTGCATGAAATCAATATTCATGCATTGAAAACAGGCGATATCATTGCATTTTTGCAAGATAATATGATTATTGTGCATCGTTACATTAAGAAAAAAAAATGGGGTGTACAATGGAAAGTGTGTCAACGCGGCGATCATTTGCGGGGTTTTCGATGGATTGATGCGCAACAAATTATTGGAACAGCAACCGCGATCCATCGAAAAGGACAACGTATTGATTTGTTGCACGGCCATCAAATACTATGGAATCGGTTATTAGGTTTTTTCGGATGGATTTGGATTTGGGGGCTTGAATCTCATTTCATTAAGGGCTTCAGATTAAAAGATACAATCCAGCCAAAAATCAAAAAATGATTGATCTTCATCTCTATTTCAAGCTATATTATATTTTTATTAATTTTGTGTTTGTCGTACAATCAACAGATAACATATATCGGCAAACCAGGGCATCAACATGGAGGAAACTATGAAAAAACCCTATACATTAACCGATCATATCATGGCAGTCGGACAAGGCCAGAAGGTTTTTGAAAATGCATTTCAGTCTGTGGCACGGATGGTATTGGAAAATGATATCAATAAAATCACTGTCAATGGTAAAACAACCTACGACTTTGGTATTTTTCGTAAAGGACAAAAACAGGTTGTTGGCCTTTATGAAGAAATTAACAGCTTTGTTTCCTATGTCAAAGATGCTGCTGAGGGGGGGTCATCAAAAGAGATGGCCTATGTGCTGGTTGGCGAGCCTGGCAATGGGAAAACCTTTTTTGTGGATTATCTTTGCGCACAGTATCGAAAATTTTTGTCTGTTGATAAAAATCGCCGATATAGTTTTAAATTTATCAATATGGACAAATTGGGAGACTATGGCCGAATCAAGACAATTGAGTCGCAAACCTATGAAGATCCAATGATACTTGCCATGAATCTCTTTGAAGACCCGGATCGTTCTAAAGATTTTTTGATTAAGTTTGATTGTTTTTCAACTGAAAAAATGAATCGTTTATATGAAAATTATCGACCACTTGGTGCCTGTTCGAGTTTTATCTGGAACAATATTCGCGAATTCACAGGAGAGGATCTGGATGCCATGCTTGGTTTTATCGAAGTCTTTCCTGTACCTTTATCTGAAAGTCTTGGTACAATCACAGGTAAATATCCTGCCAAAGATAAAATAACATCATCAGCAGTTGACCTGTTGGGCGAAGAATCCATTCAACGTCTGCTGCATATCATTGATACCAATAATCCTTACCGATTTGATCTCAGACGCGGCGCATTAGCGCGTGTAGCGGGTGGCGGTATTCACTTTAGTGATGAAATTTACAAAAATAAAAAAGACCTGGTTCAGGTTTATCTGGGGGTCATTCAAAATAGAACCATTGAAATTGACGGCTATAAATGGCCCATTGATACCCTGATTATTGCTACAAGTAATAATTCGGAATTTAATCGTTTTCTTTCTGAAAAGGAGGAAGCTCCCATTGTTGATCGATGTCGCATCAGCTATATTTCTCACAATACCAACTATAAGCTTCAGGAAAACCTGACATCCTATGCAATTGGATCAGAAACCAAAACAACCTTTAATAACGAATATTTGCATCAGGATCCCAATCTTAACTATTCGGCATCTGTTGCAGTGGTGTTGACTCGCCTGCCGCATTCAGAGAAATTAACCCCCATAGAAACAATGAAACTGGCAGCTGGAGAGGTCGCTGGCGAAAAAAGTATTAAAACCCTGGCAGAGGTGATTGATACCCTGAATCAGGAAGCGGATATTACCAAACGATTTGGCCAAAAAGGTCTTGGGCAGCGGAATCTGGGACGTGCCATTCAATTACTTGTTGAAAGTTCTGAAACGAATGAAGGCCAGTGCATGTTTGCCAATGATGTTTTCAAGACCCTTGAGCGTGTGATTCTAGATTATGTATCTGATGCCAATGATCGAACAAAATACCTTGATGATATCAAAACGGCAAAAGGATTGTACCGGGAACGTATTATGACTGAAATGTTCAATGCATACATGGATGAACCCCTGGCCATTCGAAAGGATGTTATGAATTATGTGAATATGATCATTGGTATTGATGCTGAAAATCTGGGCCCGGACAAAATGTGGAAATATAAAGACCCACAAACCGGAGAATTGAAAGCATTGAAAATTGATGAGCGATACATCAAAAGCGTCGAAGAACGATTGGGACTGAAAACACAGGAACAGCGAGAGTCATTTCGCACAACAGTCCGGAAAATTTATGGGCAGAAAATGTCAGTTGAACCAGAATATGATTTTATGGACAATCTTGAACTGGTCAAAGCAGTCACAGATGTTCGTTTAAAGTCTGATATTGCCGGTGCCGGTAGCTTGATCGGGGCTTTAGCAAATCGTACCAATGAGGAAAATCAAAAACTATATGATCGCATGATTGATACCATGTTGACCAAATTGCATTATTGTAAAACATGTGCACAGAAAACCATTGAATATTTTTGTACGCAAGAGGATGAGCAATAACTACTTATAGATACGAACATTCTGAAAAGAACTTCCCCAATCGGGACTGGTAATGGTTACATAAAAAGCATGCGAGATGAAAAAATGATAAAGCTTAACGCTGGTTATTTTCGTATACATAAGCGCAATATAATTTTCGTATCAAAAACAATCATGAATGATTGAATATTCATACAGGATAACAAACACCATGCCCAAACGAACTGATTTGGAAAAAATTCTAATCGTCGGTGCAGGCCCTATCATTATTGGCCAGGCCTGTGAATTTGATTATTCGGGAACACAGGCGTGTAAAGCTCTTAAAGAAGAGGGATACCATGTCGTTCTTGTCAATAGTAATCCGGCAACGATTATGACCGATCCGGATATGGCCCATACCACTTATGTCGAGCCTGTGACGCCGGAAATCGTATCCAAAATTATTGAAAAAGAACATCCAGATGCCATCCTTCCCACGCTCGGTGGTCAGACGGGCTTGAACACTGCCATTGAAGTGTCAACAATGGGCATTCTGGATGCCTGTGGTGTTGAAATGATTGGCGCGCGCGCGGATGTGATCAAAAAAGCTGAAGATCGCGATTTATTTCGTGAAGCCATGAGAAATATCAATTTGCGCATTCCAAAAAGTCGCATCGCCAAAAATATGAATCAGGTGCATGACATTGCAAATGAAATTGGATTTCCAATTATTGTCCGCCCCAGTTTTACCTTAGGTGGCACCGGCGGTGGTGTGGTCTATAATATTGAAGAACTCGAAAAATTAGCGCGTTATGGGATTGATGCCTCATTGATCCATGAAATCATGCTTGAAGAATCCATTTTGGGATGGAAAGAATACGAACTTGAGGTGATGCGAGATATCAATGATAATGTGGTCATCGTTTGCTCCATCGAAAATATGGATCCTATGGGTATTCATACCGGAGACAGTATCACAGTCGCCCCTGCTCAAACCTTGACAGATAAAGAATTTCAGGAAATGCGTAATGCCAGTATTGCGATCATGCGCGAAATTGGGGTAGAAACCGGTGGCTCTAATGTTCAGTTTGCGGTTAATCCAGACACAGGAGAACAGGTTGTTATTGAAATGAATCCGCGTGTATCCCGCAGCTCTGCTTTGGCATCAAAAGCAACCGGTTTTCCCATCGCAAAAATTGCAGCAAAATTGGCTGTGGGATACACATTGGATGAAATCCCCAATGATATTACACGTGAAACCCTTGCCTGTTTTGAACCCACATTGGATTATTGCGTGGTAAAAATTCCCCGATGGACATTTGAAAAATTTCCTGAAACCCCCGATGAATTGACAACCTCCATGCGATCAGTGGGCGAAACAATGGCCATTGGACGCACATTCAAGGAAGCGTTTCAAAAAGGCATGCGATCTCTTGAAATTGGACGATTTGGACTGGGGGCTGATGGCAAAGACATGTGTCCGGAACCTGATAAAAATGCAATTGAACAAAAGCTTTCAATTCCAAATTCGGAGCGAATTTTTTATATTCGATACGCATTACAACAGGGTTTTTCTTTAAATGAAATTTTTGACATGACCAAAATTGACCGCTGGTTTTTATTTCAACTGCAACAGATTGTAGACATGGAAAAACAAATCCAGTCAAATCCATGTGATGCTGAAATTATTGAAAAAGCCAAACAATTTGGTTTTTCAGATCAACAAATTGGTTTTCTGATGAATGTTTCTCCGGAAAAAATTGCTCAAATTCGAAAAAATCTATCTCTCTATCCCGTTTATAAGCTGGTAGACACCTGCGCAGCAGAATTTCAAGCCGCAACACCTTACTATTATTCCACTTATGAGGAAGAAAATGAAGCGCGAATTCATTCAAAAAAGAAAGTTGTCATTTTGGGAGGGGGGCCCAATCGAATTGGTCAAGGAATTGAGTTTGATTATTGCTGTGTTCATGCATCCTTTGCACTGCGTGATGAAGGTATCGAAAGCATCATGGTGAACAGTAACCCTGAGACAGTCAGCACAGATTATGATACATCAGACAAATTGTATTTTGAACCCCTGACATTTGAAGATGTCATGCATATCATTCAGACTGAAAAGCCTGATGGTGTGATTGTTCAGTTTGGGGGACAAACCCCCTTGAATCTTGCCACATCACTTCATAAAGCCAATGTGCCAATACTGGGCACACAACCGGAAAGCATCGATCGCGCAGAAGATCGCAAATTATTTCAATCCATGCTTAATAAGCTGAAACTGGTGCAGCCAGATAATGGCACAGCCGTTTCCGTTGAAGAAGCCATTGAGGTGGCGGATAGAATTGGCTATCCGGTAGTTGTTCGGCCATCATATGTGCTTGGGGGGCGGGCCATGAAAATTGTCTATAATCAATCAGAACTGGCCGATTTCACAAAACTGGGCATGATGGCATCCCCTGGACATCCGGTCCTGATCGACAGATTTGTTGAAAATGCTGTTGAACTGGACGTTGATGCCATATCTGATGGCATCACGACAATTATAGGCGGCATTATGGAGCATATCGAAGAAGCGGGTGTGCATTCAGGAGATTCGGCCTGTGTTTTACCGCCGAGAAGTATTTCTGACAATATCTTGTCCCAGGTTGTGGATGCCACCAAAGCAATGGCAAAAGAGCTGAACGTGGTTGGCTTGATGAATGTTCAATATGCCATTCAGAACGATCAGTTATATGTATTGGAAGTCAATCCCCGGGCATCTCGAACAATTCCCTTTGTGAGTAAAGCCACAGGGGTACCATTGGCAAGCATGGCAACAAAGGTCATGCTGGGTAAAAAATTGAGCGATCTGGGTTTGACACAGGAAGTACATGTGGATCATTTTTCAGTAAAAGAGGTTGTGTTGCCCTTTGATCGGTTTCCAGGGGTGGATACGCTTTTAGGGCCAGAGATGAAATCTACTGGCGAGGTAATGGGAATTGATACCAGTTTTGGCCGGGCATTTTTAAAAGCTCAACTTGCTGCCGGTCAAAACCTGCCTAAATCAGGAAACGTATTTATCAGCGTTAAGGCTCAGGACAAACCCCTCATTCTCCCTTTTGCCAGAAAATTTGTTGAAATGGGTTTTGAACTATATGCCACACATGGAACGGCTCGGTTTTTATCTAAGAATGAAATGAAAGTGACGCCAATCAACAAAGTATCAATGGGCAGTCCACATGTACTTGATGCCATTACAAACAATGATATTCAGTTGGTCATTAATACAGGTGAGCCAGACGCCATGACCATTCAAGATGGATATAAAATTCGACGGACAACCTTAAAATATCATGTGCCCTATGCAACGACAATTGCCGGTGCAAGGGCAATTTGTACTGCAATTTCTGATTTAAATGAACAGGAATTGGTTGTGAATAGTTTGCAGTCGTATCAACGTTCATGAAATGCTTAAAATTATCTGGAACAAGGCGTCCAGTGCAAGTCCTTCAACTGCATAACAGTCAATTACGATTGTTCAATGATTAACATTATTGAATAAGAGACGAAAATGAATAAATACTTAATTATTCTCGTATCCATCATGATATCCACTACAGCAAATACAAAACAACTTCCCACAGTATTTGTCAGCATATTGCCCCAAAAATATTTTGTCCAACGCATTGCCGAAGATTATGTTGATATCCAGGTCATGGTCCTGCCCGGTCAAAGCCCTGCAACCTATGAACCTACACCCCGACAAATGGTTAAACTGTCAAAAGCCGACCTATATTTTTCAATTGACGTTCCTTTTGAAAAAAAATGGCTTTCAAAAATTAAGCGGTTATATCCAGACCTGACCATTATCCAGACAGATCAAGGAATTAAAAAAAGGCTCATGCCCTCTCATAATCATCATCAGATGGATACTCACCATACGCCAGACCCGCATATCTGGCTTTCCCCTATTCTGGCAATCTTGCAGGCACGTCATATATTTACTGCATTGACAAATCATTATCCTAAGAACCGAACTTATTTTGCAGATCATTATCATCAATTAATAACACAAATTGTAGCCCTGGATACCGAATTGCTTGATATTTTATCTCGTCCAGAACAGAAATCATTTATGGTGTTTCATCCTTCTTGGGGGTATTTTGCTGATGCCTATGGATGGCATCAAATTCCAATTGAAATAGAAGGAAAAGATGTTAAACCATCCCAACTGGCGTATTTGATTGACACTGCTAAAAAGAAAAATATCAACGTTATTTTTGCGCAACCTCAATTTTCTACAAAAAGTGCAAATTTGATTTCAAAATCAATTAATGGAAAACTAATCATGATTGATCCTTTAAGCTTAAACTGGGCAGAAAACCTTAAAATTGTTGCCAGGAAAATGGTAAATCAATGAATAAAAAAATACTGATAGAAGTCAAAAATGTCTCTTTTGCGTATCATCAAAGATCTGTACTGAAAGATGTTAATTTTTCAATTCGTCAAAAGGACTATATTGCTATTATTGGTCCCAATGGCGGTGGGAAAACCACACTTTTAAAGTTAATCCTCGGTTTGTTGAAACCTGACAGCGGCACAATTATTGTGAGGGGGCATGCACCTCAAAAATCCTCGCATCTTATTGGATATGTGCCACAGGAAATCTATCACAATCGCCATTTTCCTATTTCAGTTGTTGATGTTGTCCAGATGGGCGCGTTATCCCCCAACAAAAACCTGTTTTGGCCGCGAAAAAAAAATAAACAAAAAGCACAGGAAGTATTGGCATCACTGGGAATGTTGGAATATGAAAATTCCAATATGCGATCTTTGTCCGGTGGGCAACGTCAACGGGTCAATATTGCCAGAGCATTGATGACTGATCCTGAAATCCTGTTACTTGATGAACCCACTACAGGTATAGATTCGAGAGGACAGATTGAATTTTATCATCTGTTGGAGTCATTGAACAAGACATTGACAATTGTCATGGTCAGTCATGATATGCTGGCCATATCCAGACATGTAAAATCAGTTGCATGTGTCAACAGAAGTGTTTATTATCATGAACAATCCGAAATTTCAGAAGCAACAATTCAACGCATGTACCCGGATGAAACGAGAAATGAATGCCCGATAGAACTTATTGCGCATGGTATGCCGCACCGCGTTTTACAAAATCATGATCATTAATCAGTAAGGAATGCGCGAAAAATATGTTCCCCTTTTATTGACGTCCCAAATCTATAGATAGATTTGGGACTCCAGCCAAAAAGGGGGGCTTATTTTTAGAGCATTCCTAAATGGAACATCACAATGATTGAAGCCCTACAATATGATTTTATGCAGCACGCTTTAATGGCCGGGTTGCTTGCCAGTCTTATTTGCGGTATTATGGGAACATTGGCCATTGTCAACCGACTCGTTTTCCTATCAGGGGGGATAGCCCATGCGGCTTATGGCGGGATTGGATTATCTATATTTATGGGATGGTCATTTCTCGTTGGCACCATTGGGTTTTCGATTGCAACAGCGATTCTCATGGCAATTATTGCATTAAATAATAAAGAGCGATCTGATGCAATCATTGGGGTGATATGGGCATCAGGAATGGCTTGTGGGATAGTATTGGTCGATCTGACGCCAGGTTACCAGGTTGACTTGATGAGTTATTTGTTTGGCAGCATTCTTACAGTTCCCAAAACAGATTTGATTGTCATGGGCGGAATGGCATGTGTCATCTGTATTTTTGTCGGTTTATTTTATGACAGCTTACTGGCAATTTCTTATGATGAAGAATTTGCAAGGGTTCGGGGTGTTTATGTAAACAGTCTTTATTTTTCAATGATTATCCTGCTGGCTATTACAATCGTTCTTGTGATTCAGATTGTGGGATTGATCCTGGTGATTGCACTGTTAACCATTCCAGCATATATTATGGAAAAATATGCAAAATCTCTTTTACAAATGATGCTTGGGGCCATTGTACTGGGATGCCTTTTTAGCATTTTCGGTCTAATAGTCGCTTTTCAATTTAACATTTCTGCAGGTGCGTCAATTATACTTGTTGCAGGTGCTGCTTTTTTTCTGAATATTTGTCTTTTTCACCCCTAAGGAATGCACTGAAAACAAGGTCCCCATTCTAAAAAATGTCCTTCGGGGTTGTTGTTCTGTAGAGACGTAGCATGCTACGTCTCTACGTGCCCAACTATTATACGTTCAAGATAAATGGGGATCTTATTTTTCGATGATTCCTAAGGAATACTTGGATAATTAGCCCCCATTTTGAACATAATTCAAAAAAAGGAAAAAAATGTCAACTTCTAATTCGCTTAACAATGAACGAAAGCAACAGATGCCCGATATTCAGGATGCACATGTGCTTGTGGTAGACGATGAACCAATCAGCCTGGAGGTTGTTTCTCAGCAATTAAGGATTCAACACATTACAGTGACGAAATCTGTGAATGGTAATGATGCATTGGAGAAAATTCGTAATGGCTTGCAACCGGATATCATCCTGCTGGATGTTATCATGCCAGGAAAAAATGGTATTGATGTTTGCAAAGAACTCAGAAAACAATTTACCTCAAATGAATTGCCCATTCTGATGCTTACCGGCCAGGATCAAATATCTGACATTGTGAGAGGTCTGGAAGCTGGCGCAAACGACTATCTGACCAAACCAGTTTCCAATAACGAATTGATGGCACGTCTGAAAACGCATTTTCATATTGCGAATCTTAGCAAAAGCCTTAAAATGGCAAATGAACGTGTTGAAAAGCAAAAACGTGAACTGGAAATCCGCAATCGATTTATAAAGAAAACTTTTGGTCGGTATTTATCTGATGAAATTGTCGAAAGCATTCTGGATACGCCCCAGGGGATGAAATTGGGCGGAGAAAAAAAGGATGTCACCATTTTGATGAGTGATCTTAGAGGATTTACATCAATTGGAGAACAACTTGAAGCAGAAGAAGTACTCTGGATCTTAAATAACTATTTACGAAAAATGACAGACATTATTTTTAAATATCAGGGTACCATTGATGAAATTATTGGTGATGCCATTCTGGTTATTTTTGGCGCGCCTTTTACAAAAACTGATGATGCCTGTCGTGCCATTTCATGCGCTCTGGAAATGCAAATTGCCATGAATGACGTCAATGAGAACAATCAACATATGGGCTATCCCAAGCTGTCAATGGGCATTGGCATCAACACGGGTGAAGTTATTGTAGGAAACATAGGCTCAGCCAGGCGAGCCAAATATGGCGTTATTGGTAGCAATGTCAACCTGACATCACGTATTGAATCTTACACACTGGGCGGTCAAATACTGATTTCTGAGCAAACATTAAAAGCATGTGATCAAGAAATTCGCATAGATAATGAACTTAACGTTATGCCCAAAGGATTGAAAGAACCCATCACAATTTATGAAATCGGTGGGATTGGCAATGAAGCGAATCATTGCATTTGGCTGCCGCTCAAACAAAAACTGTCATTTAACCGATTGAGTGATCCCTGTCAAATACAATTTTCACTAATTACAAGCAAAGATACGAACAAATCTAATTGTATTGGTGAAATCATTGCTGTTTCCAATAACAGTCAACTCATATCGTCCTCAGTTAAGCCGCCTCCCCTATGCAATATTAAAATCACGATTATTGGTGATTCGGGACAAATTATTACAAATGAGGTTTATGCGAAGGTGGATGATGGTTCTATCCCCATTCAATCAGGAACGTTTATTGCGCATGTAACATATATGCCATCAGATGTCCATTTATCTCTCAAATAATCAAATTCTTTTCTTGAAAAGAATCGTTGTTTGTTGTACCCTTCACTATTAAATAAAGTTATTTTTTAAAAATTTTAAATAGATATATGGTTAATAATTGATATTTTTGGAGGATAATTATGAAAGAATTCCTTTTTGTTTTATTACTATTATTATCGGCAAGTAATGCATATGCAACGCCAATCAATGTAACAATTTACACTGATGATTCACTTCGCCCATATTCTTTTATAGAGAATGGTGAAGTGAAAGGGATATACATCAATATTATTAAAGCAGTATTTGACAAAATGCAGGGATACAATGTTAAGATAGTAGCGGTGCCCTGGAAAAGAGGTAAAAAATTGATGGAGTCAGGTAACGGTTTTGGATTGGCAACTGCCTATTTTCATGGGCATGATTGGCCATATCTTTATCCATACTCACTGCCTTTTGCAAGTGATGTTCTAAATGTTTACTGTAATCAGGATACCTTGAATCATGACCGACCTGTATGGCCTGATGATTATAAGAATTTACGAATCGGACGACCTTCTGGTTATTGTGGATTTGGCGGACCCAAATTTGATAAAATGGTTAAAGAAAAAAAAATAACCCTTGAAGAGTCAAAAGGAGCAGTGACGCAAGTATTGAAATTAGGGTCAGGTAGAGTTGATTGTATTATCATGGATCAAACAACCTTTCATGTTGGGTATCAAAAAACAATTCATGATGGCAGATTTCTTTCTACTTGGAAAGAGCCCGTGCTTGGTGTTGAAATATCAAGAAATGAACTTTATATCGGCTATTCAAAAAAAGCCATCCAAAGTGGAAACTATCCTTTTCATATGGATTTCAGGCAAAAATTTGATTCTGAACTTTTTAAAATGATTCGTTCAGGGGAGCGAGATAAAATTCTATTTGCTAATTAATGAATCAGTTTTTGGGTGAACGTATCCAATGGATTGTAGAGACAAAGTTCCCCTTGTCTCTACATACACAAATCAACGTACGAACCTATATGGCCTCTTCACCTTTTTCACCTGTACGTACACGAATGACCTGTTCAACAGGAAGCACAAATATTTTACCATCACCAATGGTATTCGTATTTGCTGCATTCATGATCACATCAATTGCCTGATCGGCAATATCCTGGGCCACAATAATTTCCATTTTAATTTTTGGGATAAAATCGACCATGTATTCAGCGCCGCGATATATTTCTTTATGGCCTTTTTGACGACCATAACCTTTAACCTCGGTGATTGTCATGCCTTGAATGCCAATGGCATTCAGCGCATCTTTGACTTCTTCGAGCTTAAATGGTTTAATAATTGCTTCAATCTTTTTCATGTTTGAACCTCCATAAAATTGGTTGATTATAATTCAAATGCACGTTCGCCATGAAGTGCACTATCCAGGCCTTGCATTTCCTCTTCTTTTGAGACCCTCAAGCCCGATGCCAAAAATTGTGTGATTAGAATGACCACTATGGTTGCCACGCCCGAATACACGATCGTTCCCAAAATTGATACAATCTGAATCCACAACTGGGAAATGTTACCATACAATACCCCTGTACCGGCTTCATTAATATAAGGACATGCAAAAATGCCTGTCGCCAAAGCGCCCCAAAGACCACACATCCCATGCACGCCAAATGCATCCAAAGAATCATCATATCCGAGTTTGTGTTTCAAAATTGCAACACAATAGAATCCCAGAACCCCCGCAACAGCTCCAATAAACAGTGATGCCGGCAAATTGACAAAACCTGCAGCCGGTGTGATCGCCACCAATCCAGCAACTGCTCCTGAAGCAATACCTAAAACTGTTGGCTTGCGATTGACAACCCATTCAGTCAGCATCCATGCCATTGCACCCATTGATGCCGATGTATTGGTTACTAAAAATGCGGATGCTGCAATGCCATCAGCCGCAAGTTCACTTCCCGCGTTGAATCCAAACCAACCAAACCATAGTAAGGCAGCGCCCAGCGCAGTAAGCGTTACGCTTGATGGAAACATGGCCTCTTTACCATATCCCAAGCGTTTTCCCAAAAAGAGTGACAGGATTAATCCAGCAACACCTGCGTTAATGTGAACCACATTACCCCCAGCAAAATCCAATGCGCCCATGTTACCCATCCAGCCGCCGCCCCATGCCCAGTGCGCAATGGGACAGTAAACCAGGGTAATCCATAGCATCGAAAAAATAATCCATGCGGAAAATTTCATCCGATCTACGATGGAACCCAGCACCAAAGCGACTGTAATCCCTGCAAAGGTCATTTGAAACAGGGCAAATACAAAGGTCGGGATTGTTCCTGATACACTGTTCACTGTGATACCACTCATAAACAAATGAGCCGGCGCACCGATAATCCCTCCAATATCTGGGCCAAACGCGAGGCTATATCCCCACATAACCCAGATAATACTTCCAATACAATAAGACACAAATGTCATGGCCAGTGTATTTAGTAAATTTTTTGTTCGGGACATGCCGCCATAAAACAGGGCCAGACCAGCGGGTGTCATCATCATGACCAATGCTGTGGAAACGATTATCCATGCGGTATCTCCGCTGTTAATCGTTGCATCATCTGCAAAAACCTTTGACGTCAATATCAATAACATAAATGACACGATTAGCATAATTTTTCTTTTCATTAAAGACCTCCTTAATATTTGTTTTTACGTAATTAAATACATATCAATCCGTGAAGGCATTGATAATATCTGATATTTTTTGATTTAAAGACTGAACCTGTGTATTGGATTGGATTTTATGTCCATTTAAATCCTTAATATAAAAAATATCCACTACCTGATCATGCTCAGTGGCAATCTTGGCAAAATATATATTATAACCGGATCGATACAGGGTATCAGTAATACCAAATAACAATCCGGGACGATCCAGGGCAAAAACTTCAATAATGGTATAAAAAGCGGACATCTGATTATCAATTCGAATTTTTGCAGATTCATGTTTCAAATGCTTATCCCATGAAACTCGCTCAGCCTGCTCTGCCAGTGTTTGATGAATTTGCAGGTCTGAGGAAAGGCTTTCCAGAATTTTGTTTTCAATTTTTTGCCACATTTTATCTTCATAAAGATGATCTTTTGGAGCGATCACTTTAAAAATATCCAGTGCAATCCTGTTTCGCCAGGTATGCACACGTGCATCACATATGGATAAATTACAAATTGATAGAATACCAGTAATAATGGAAAACAATCCCGGTCGATCTTTGGCACAAATAGTTAAAACACGTGTATTTGTTTCCTTCTGTTTTTCAACATGCATCACCACGCTTTGATTGCTTAATGACGCATAAAGCTTGATATGCCGATCCATTTCATCAACTGATGAATACAATAAATACCGCTCTGACATGAATTTGAAACAGGTATGAATCCGTTCTTGTTGATCCAAATCTTTCTCATTTTTTGTAAGCAATGCGATTTTCTTTTTTTCAATGTTCTTGATTGCTTCCTCGGTTGCCAATTCTCCATTTTCAATGGTGGACAAGGTGTTGTAATAAAGTTTTTTCAACAGTTGATCCACCCAGTCAGACCATGCATTGGGACCGGTAGACATTGAATCAGCAACAGTCAACAAGTAAAGCATGTTTAATTGCTCGACAGTATGAATCCTTCTGGCACAGGCGATCGCTGTTTGTTCATCATCAACATCACGCCGGGTGGCCATTGTAATAAGAAAAAGATGATCTCTAACAATAAGCGCAATTTGAGTACTCTTTTTTGGGCCATATCCAAATCGTCTTAAAATATTTTGCGCGATGATCTGTCCTTTTTCACTGTGGTCTCCCTGGGAATCGTTTTTGCCAATGTCATGAAGTAATGCCGCCCATAACAAATCGCGTTTTTTTCGTTTTAATTCACGATATAAAGTAGAACATAAATCGCAATCATGTGAGGAATTATTCACACCAAATGATTTCAATCTTTGCAATGTTTTTAATACATGCTTGTCTACCGGATACACATGATATTGGTCGTATTGAATACGATTGGCAATGCTATTAAATTCAGGGATTAACTTCCCCAATAATCCGGTGGCTAACATTTCATGTAATACGTTGAACATGGGCATATGGGTGATCAGAATCCTTTCAAAATCTTTAATAACAGACTTTTTTTCGATAAAGGAATCATCAATCAGACTGCTGAATTCTTCAACCAGCCGATGTGCCTCAGCGCTCAAAGGAAGTTTCAATCGCGCTGATTCGACAAATATTTTCATCATCAGCTCCGGACGCTGGATGATTGACTTTGGTGATTTGAAAAACAACAGCTCTCTTTCCACAAAAATATCTTTTTCCAGGGGGGTAAACAGAATTTTTCGTTTGAAATTAAATCGCCGCTTCGCAGGTTTTAATTCTCTAATCATAATCATATGAAGCTTTTTGATCGTATCCATATGTTTTTGAAGTTCACTCAAAAATATTTCAACAGGTTTGAGTTCATTGTTTTCTTTGTAATTCAATCGACTTGATAGTTGTGTTTGAAGTTCAAAATGGAGTTGATCATTTTTTCTTGCCGAAAGAATATGAAGATGATTTCGAATTTTCCACAAAAATGCCAGGGAATGTCTCAGTCGGCTGTATTCATTTTGTGAAATACATCCCTGATATTCCAGATCTTTTGGAACCTTGAGTCCTTTCAGTAATCGGGCCATCCAAAGCATACTGTGATAATCCCGCAATCCCCCCTGACCTTCTTTAATATTTGGTTCCAGCAAACTGCTGGAATCTCCAAATCGTTCATGCCGGTACTTACTGATGTCTATGAGTGAAATCAGCATTTTGCTTCTTTTCTTGTGAATCACTTTTTCCTGTAATTGCTTTCGAAAATTTGCATACAATGATGTTGAACCACAAATTTGACGCGCATCCATATGCGCAGTGAGAACTTCGATATCATCTGATGACAATGCAATGGTTTCTCTTATGGTTCGTGTGCCAGGACTCACTTCCAGTCCAATATCCCAAAGGGGATAAATAATTTCTTTGATCAGTTGTTTGGTTTCATCAGGAACTTTACTTTTGAATAATAGCAGTAAATCAATATCTGAATAGACACATTGTTCATAACGCCCATAGCCACCTAATGCCAGAAGTGCAAAATGATGTTTTTTAGCGATCAGCTCTTTGCCAACAAGGCTGTTTGCATACATGTTTTGAAAATATGTATCAATCAATCGGGCATACCTTAACTCAAAATCAAACACCTTCCCTTGACGAAACTGATCAATTATTTCCATGCGTTTGGTTTGGATATTATTAATATGGACGCTTTTATTCATATTTCCTCTGATATTTTGTTGCGGGTTAATTTCTTGATAATATAATAGCACAGGTTGTGCCATTAAAATAATTATTATATATCTCAATTAAAAACAGTTGGTTATTTGGATTAATGATGTTTGAGCTGTGAGGTTTTTTGAAACAAATATGTATTTTAAGATAGGTCGATACATATTTGTGCTTACCCAGGGCGTTACCCTGGGTTGCCGCACTTTCAGGGATAAGAAATAAAGGCATTGATATTGCAATAGATCAATGTCGTCAAAATTTCTTAATAATATGCAAAAAAATAGTTACCCATTTCGCATTCGAACGAACTGTCCGATATTCTTTTATTTTATTTTAATTAAGGAGTAAACAATAATAATGGCCGATAGAAATCAAAAACCCATCGCAATTATCGCAACACCTGATGACAATCAAATGAAAATGATCATTGAAATCTGTAATAATTGTCATATAGAAAGCGTCGGCGTAATAGACGTTCAACAGCTTATTGAACATGTAAAAAAAAATTCCTTTACAATGTTGATTATCTCAGATAAGCTTTCTGAAACACATATATTCGACCTGATTTTAATCATTCGAAATCTTTCTTGCGAAAAATATTTATCAGCCATTGCAATATGTACTCACCCGCCTGAAAGTACTGAGGACAAAATAAAGCCTTTGTTACGAGTTCCGATTGATATATTGACATATCCAGTTAATCCAAGCATATTGACCTGCAAAATTCACTTGCTTTTAACACTTGATAATCAAAAAAAGACACTTCAAGAAGAATCTCAAAAATCTGCACGTGCATTATTTGCCAAAAAAGCGTTTTACCACAGTATTGGTAATGATATTCGAGCGCCAATCAATTCGATTATTGGAATGTCTGACTTACTGATTGGAGATAAACTGGACTCAGAACAAACGAAACATATTTTAAATATTCGTCGTTCCGGAGAAATGCTTTTGGCCTTGTTCAATGCAAAAATTGATTATGCCAATATTCAGGCTGGTTCACTTGAAATTGAATCCAGGGTGTTTAAGCCAATTATCACGATTCAAAAAGTAGTGGCAATGCTTTCCAGCTTTTTACACTCAAAACGAACGGAATTAATTACAAAAATTGATCCATCAATTCCCCGCGTTTTACTTGGCGATTCTGCTCATTTTGAGCAAATTCTTTTCAATATGTTGTTTGTTTGTATTCAACAAACAATAAACAACTTAATTACACTTCATGTGCAGGTTCATAGCAAGCAGGATGATCAAATTAAACTCTATGTATCTATAGAAGATGACAGCATGGACCTGACTGAAATACAATTGGCCACGCTTAATGATGATTCCATAACTGATATCAATAATATACACGTTGGCCTATTTGTCACCAAGCATATTGTTCAGGCAATGAATGGGAATATTGGATTTTCTGTCAAGAATAATAATCTCTCAGAGCTTTGGTGTACATCGTGTTTTACGAAAACATCCCTGACAGATGAAAAGGTAATAATGGCGTCTGAGATCAATGAAAAGAATAGTTTTTCAGGTGCATTATTAGATCCTGAAAATCTTCGTATTCTATTGGTTGAAGATAGCCCTATCAATCAGCTTGTCGAAAAGAAACTATTAAACAAGTTGGGAGTGACACAAATCGAGGTTGCCGAAAATGGAGAGGAAGCGGTCAACATTCTAACAAATAAAGATTTTGATCTGGTGTTAATGGATATCTTTATGCCTGTCATGAATGGTCTGGATGCTTCACGATTAATACGTCATCAAAATACAATTCGCAATCCAAACATTCCAATAATTGCCTTATCTGCACAAAAGACCGGAGCACTTCAGGATGACTTTTATAATTATGGGATAAATATTTTTTTACCCAAACCATTAGAACTTGAATCCCTCGCCATTTCAATAAAAAAATGCTTTCCGCAAATAAAAATTTTACCTTCAAATCAATCGGATTCGGAAACTGAGCGTATTGAAAAGTCTGTTGAATTGCCTGTTAAGCCAAAGACAAAGGAAATGATTCTATTTGATAAAAAGGCTTTATTGGAAAGGCTTGATGGCGACGAAGCGCTTTATCAGGAGTTGGTTGAAGGTTTTATGGCAGATATTCCTGTTCAAATAAATAAAATTGAGAAAGCACTCGATTTTGATGATTTATCTATCGCCAAACATCTTGCACATACACTGAAAGGCGCTTTTTCAAATGTTGGGGCACAATTATTGCACAAAATTGTGCAGGATCTTGAAGATGATATTCAAGGAAAAGACATAAATATGATCAATAATAATATCAAACAGTTAAAACACGCATTTAATAATGTAAAAAAATATATATAAATGAAGAAAAATATCGTAAAACAAATCCTTGTAGCGGATGATGACTATACAAGCCGACGTTTACTGGAAATTCGACTGAACAAGTTTGGATACGAAGTTGTTTCTGCTTGTGATGGCAAAGAAGCCTGGGAAATTATTCAAGGCGCGGAATCACCCAATATGATTATTCTTGATTGGATGATGCCCGGCATTACAGGCGTTGAAATCTGTAAAAAAATTCGGTCATCAGGCCATTATGAAGAAAGATACAAATATGTAATTTTGTTAACCGCTCGGGGTGCAAAGGAAGATATTATACTTGGTCTGGATTCTGGTGCAGATGATTATCTGACCAAGCCATTTGATGATACAGAGCTCCTTATGCGTATCCGGGCAGGAAAACGCATATTAGATTTACAGGCAAAACTTCAATATAGTGCCACCCATGATGCCCTAACCGGCATATATAATCGGGGCGCTATTCTTCAAGATCTTGATAAACAAATATCCCGCTGTTCAAGAGAAACAACCTCCTTAAGTATCGGCATGCTGGATATTGATTATTTCAAAAAAGTCAATGACACTTATGGCCATCTTTCGGGTGATGAAGTCCTTAAAGAGGTCTGCCGCCGCATACAAAGTTGTCTAAGAAACTATGATGTGGTGGGGCGATATGGTGGAGAAGAAATATTGATTATCACACCAGGGGCAGATCAAGAACAAGCTATGAATATTTTTGAGCGGATTCGAAAAACGATTGGTGAAAAACATATCAATGATGAAGCATCGAATATATCTGTGACAGTCAGCATCGGTATCGCCACGCTTTCCAAGAACATGCGAACCAAAGAGTTTATTCAGATTGCCGATGATGCACTTTATCGAGCCAAAGAAATCGGGCGGAATCGGGTGTGTTGTCCTGAATGAAAGGATATGAATGCCGTCTCCCAATAATGTTTTATCACGTATTTATTCTTTTCAAACATTCCTTTGCACACAAATTTTCAATTTTCCATTTTCCATTAAAAAAAATATAAATATACAAAAACAAACTTTTATGATATATATCCCATAATAAGTTTCAGACAATAACGCCTGAAGCAAAAGGTTGAAAAAAGGAAACAATTATGGAATCAAAATTACGTGTTGTAATCGTTGGAGGTGTAGCCTGTGGCCCCAAAACAGCAGCCAGACTACGCAGACTTCATCCAAATGCCGAAATCACTATGGTGGAAAAAGATAACATCGTATCATATGGGGCATGTGGCCTTCCATATTATGTCGAGGGACTTTTTTCATCAATCAATACATTAATCGAAACACCAGTTGGAGTGGCTCGAACCCCTGCATTCTTTGATAAAGCCAAAGGTTTCAAAGTCTTGACTCGAACCGAGGCGGTCAAGGTGGATCGAGATAATAAATGTGTTGACATCAGAAATCTGGATACAAATGAAACCGGCAGCTTGCCATACGATAAATTGGTTTTGGCAACAGGCGGCCTTGCGTTTCATCCGCCGATTCCTGGAATCGATCTGAAAAATGTCTGGTTTATGACACATCCCAACCATGCCGAAAGTCTGGTCAAAGAAATAAAGGACAATGGGTTTAAAACCGCCGCAATGGTTGGTGCAGGATTTATTGGAATTGAAATGGCTGAGGCCATGACACATCGCGGACTATCCGTACATCTTATTGAAATGGCAGATCAAATCATGCCAGGTGTTTTGGATCATGATATTGCAACCTTTGCATCAAAACATCTTGCGCAAAAAGGGATAAACCTTGTTTTGGGTGAGCGTGTGACTGGTGTATTGGGTGATACAAAAGCGACTGGTGTTCAAACAGATAAACAAGTCGTTGATGCAGACGCTGTTATCATTGCGGTAGGCACCCGCCCCAATGATTCACTGGCAAGAGATGCCGGACTGGAATGCATGGCTCGCGGTGGTATTGTTATCAATTCGTATTGTCAGACCAGCGATCCCAATATTTATGCAGGCGGTGATTGCGCTGTCAATGCCTATATCGATCGATTGATTGGCAATCCGATGTATGTGCCATTGGGCTCAACGGCCAACAAGCATGGACGAGTTATTGCCAATCATATTGCCGGCAATTCAGTTCCTTTTGGCGGAATCACTGGCACAGGTATTGTAAAGGCGTTTGATTTCAACATTTCTAGGACCGGTATGTCAGAACGTCAGGCCAAAGAGTTGAATCTGGATTATGAAACAACTTACTGGTCTGGCCCGGATCGTCCCCACTATATGCCGGGCTCAAAGCCGCTGTTGATCAAAATGATTGCATGTAAAAAAACGCGAAAATTACTCGGCGTTCAGGCAGCAGGTATGGGCGATGTGGCAAGAAGAATTGATACAGCGGCTGCAACCATTCGATTTGGGGGCACTCTGGATGAGCTGGCAGATATTGATTTTGCTTATGCACCGCCTTTTTCTCCGCCAATCGATCCATTAGCAACATGTGCGCATATTCTCTTAAATAAGCTTGATGGAATTGCCAATGGCATTTCAGCCTATGAGGCAAAAGAACGTATTGAAAATGATGATGTTATCTTGTTGGATGTTCGTACGCCAGGTGAAATTGAAACCATGCAGTTGCCATATCCCTGCACACAAATTCCTTTGGGCGCACTACGTGAAAAAGCTGATACGCTGCCAAAAGACAAGGACATTCTCGCATTTTGCAAAGTGAGTATGCGTGGATATGAGGCACAGCGTATTCTTAATGCCAAAGGTTTTGACAGGGTATGTTTTATTGAAGGCGGCATCATTGGTTGGCCATTTGAAGTTAAAATGTTAAAATAAGCTGCAAAAATTAGATATCCGATGGTGTCCTCTTTGGATATTTAACGTAAGTATGACAAAATCTTCTAACCAGACAAGTCGGTTAAGTCCGACTTGTCTGACTTGCCTGATAAAAATGGGTTACACTCATATCATTTACAAAACTTATCGCTCTTTACTGACATAGAGAATGGATTTGACTATTACTTTTTAGTTTACTTTATGTTTGAAAATATGATATTCATAATTCTTTTCTATGATCGTCCAACTTTGGTTTTTCCTGGCATATTTATTGCCCTCGTTGCCCTCGTTCCCACGCTCTGCGTGGGAATGCATCCTGGACGCTCTGCGTCCCGTGTTTATAATCGGACGTAGCATGTA
>Ga0272440_1000855_pt1 | contig 25702 bp, 19 predicted proteins | sample SSMMMBAug17_FD_192440 | JGI IMG/M metagenome (GOLD analysis project Ga0272440, IMG submission 192440) | Marine sediment archaeal communities from Little Sippewissett salt marsh, Falmouth, MA, United States - SSM-MMB-Aug17 | ecosystem: Environmental > Aquatic > Marine > Wetlands > Sediment ...
TAAAACGTCGTGAGACAGTTTGGTCCCTATCTTTCGTGGGCGCAGGATATTTGAGAGGAGCTGTTCCTAGTACGAGAGGACCGGAATGGACAAACCTATGGTGTTCCAGTTGTCATGCCAATGGCATAGCTGGGTAGCTAAGTTTGGAATGGATAACCGCTGAAAGCATCTAAGCGGGAAGCCAACCTCAAGATTAGATATCCCTCTTGTATTGCAAAATATGAGACTGAAGACCGCTTGAAGACTACAAGCTTGATAGGCTGAAAGTGTAAGCTCAGTAATGGGTTTAGCTTATCAGTACTAATTGGTCGTGCGGCTTGGCCACAATTTTTTTTAACGTATATCTTTTTTAATTATAAAAAATAAAATTATTTTTTCGGTGATTATAACGAAAAGGAAACACCCGTTACCATTCCGAACACGGAAGTTAAGCTTTTCAGTGCCGATGGTACTGCATAGGAGGCTATGTGGGAGAGTAGGACATTGCCGAGAATCTTTAAAAAAGGGTCCGCTATTTAGCGGGCCTTTTTTTTTGCACTTAATCATTGAAGAAATTAAAAAAAGATGATAGAATTTATTAATAATCAACGCCAATCCATATGAAGCTTAAGTCTGTGCTTGTTTGTGTCAGTATGAAAAAATCAAAATTGGATGGACATGTTTAGGATGACTCTGATTATAAGGTTCCCATATTAAATAATTAGAGCCCACATTTTTAGATGTGGGAGTTACGCCCAAATCTAAAAATTTTGAATCAAAAAATTTTACTTTTTTTGATTCTAAAAATTTAATGGAATATAAAAAATGAGCGAACAAGAAGATATCATCGTTCAAGAATTACAGAATATTTCAGGAATTAGAAAAATAAGCGCATGGATGGTACATTTTTTTACTGCAACAGGAGCTGTTTTTAGTTTACTGGCACTATACGCAATTTATTGGTGGAATTTTACACTGGCATTTTGGTCTATGGCGGTTGCAATTTTTATTGATTCTATTGATGGTTTTATGGCGCGAAAGGTTCGAATTAAAGAGGCTGTACCTGGAATCGACGGCGCTATGTTGGATAATATCATTGATTATGTAAACTATGTCATTGTCCCCGCATTCTTTTTTTTGATTGAAAGTGAATTGATGCCTTTTGGATTGAGTATTGTTAGTGCTGGGATTATAGTGATATCTTCATCATATCAATTTTCACAAATTGATGCCAAAACCAATGATCATTTCTTTAAAGGATTCCCAAGTTATTGGAATATTGTTGCATTCTATCTGTTTATCTGGCAGCAAAATCCCTGGTTCAATTTTTTTATAATTGTTTTGTTAGGCATATTAGTATTTGTACCTATTAAGTATGTATATTTATCAAGACCTCATTACTTAATAAAGAATAATTTTTTAAAATCCATGATGCTTGCATTTTCATTTTTATGGGCATTTTCTTCAGCTTACATGCTTTGGATATACGATGATTCAAATGCATTTTTTGAATTTATACTTTTGATTTATATTTTTGTATACTTTGCAATTAGTTTGTATCGCACATTTGTTCCCATGAAACTATAATTAATTATATGAATTTAGGTACTTTTAAATTTAATAATCCAACTTCGTTTTTTTTCGTTCATGTGAGGTAAAATGTGCTAGTCCACGTTCATCTAAACAAATGTGAAAAATCAAAGTTGGACGATAAAATGTAATTTTTTGAGTTACAAGAAAGATAACCATGCATTCTGAAAAGAAAATTATCGTCCCTCAAAAATATTTACACAAATTTACTAAAGCGGAAATAAATGAATTCCCAATCAGACATTACGATGGGATAATATATTTAATTGATTCATTTGAAAAAATGTCAGAAATTAAAGTTGAAAGTCTACTAGAAAATGAAAATATATTCGGATTTGATACTGAAACACAACCCTCCTTTAAGAAAGGAAAAAACAACCCGCCTTCGTTACTTCAATTAGCAACGCGAGATGTTGTGTTTATATTTCAAATTTCAAAAACTTTTTTTCCAGAAATATTACTGACAATTCTTTCTGATCCAGATCGGATAAAGGCCGGTGTGGCAGTTCGCGATGATATTATTGGCTTGAAAAAGTTGAGTGATTTTAACGATTTAGGTTTTATTGATATTGGGGAGATAAGCAAATCCATTGGCTTACAAACAAATGGTTTACGCAATCTTGCTGTGAATATATTGGGATTTAGAATATCGAAATCATGTCAGAAATCGAATTGGGGAAAAAAGCGACTTTCAAAGCAACAAATCATTTATGCGGCGACTGATGCCTGGGTAAGTCGTTTATTGTTAATTCAAATGCAACATTTAAATTTTACTTGATTGATAATAGATACCAATGTTCAAAAAAACAATCCAGATTGTGATCGGTTTAGTCACTTTTGTTATCATTTTTGTATTAACAACGTATTTATCGGTATATTTATTTATTAAATCTGAGAAAAAAATTGTTATTCCAGATGTTTCAGGTAAAGATATCATATATGTATTGGAATTATTAAGTGAAAACCAATTGAATACAAAAGTGGAGGGGACTGAGTATCATTCAACAATACCAAAGAATCATGTTATATATCAGGATCCGAAACCGGGAACAGAGGTTAAAATTGGTAGAGATGTATCAATTGTATTATCTAAAGGAAGTAAGTGGTTCATGTTGCCAGACATGCGTGGCTTTAGTATTGAAAAAGCACAGATTTTACTTGATAAAAGCAGGTTGTGTCGTGGTGTCATAACAAAGATTTTTAATTCGAGCTTTAATAATGGAACGATTGTAAATCATTCACCTGAAGCAGGTTCAAATGTTACGCGAAATACATGTATAAATCTGTTGGTTAGCCGGGGAACACGCAACTATAATTATCAAATGCCAGATTTTACAGGGATAAGTCTTGAAGAAACGTTGATGACCTTAAGCCAGATAGATATCCAGCCTTTATCAGTGAAGTATTCCTCTGATGACCAATGGCCTGAGAACAGGATCTTAAAACAAAAGCCTGGTTTTGGTTATGCCATAACAAAAGATGAAGCGGTCTATTTAACTGTAAATCGCAAGGAACAGCATCATTTCAGTAATGGAAAAAGTGGAGTAACATTGTATCTATATACTGTGCCGATTGGTTTCTTACAAAAGCACGTATTGATACGACTTAATATATTTGGCGTGACGATACATGCTTATGATGACTTTATTAAACCTTCTAAAAAAATTTATGTGATTATTCCCAATGAGTGCGATGCTTCAGTTTTTGTATATCAAGATGATGAATTGGTAGATAGTAAAATATTTTAGGTATAAGAGGTGATGATTATGAGAAAAATTGCACCATCAATTCTATCAGCAGATTTTTCGAAATTGGGTGAAGAAATAGTTGCTGTAGAGAAAGCAGGTTCTGATATGATTCATATTGACGTGATGGATGGCCACTTTGTTCCCAATATTACGATGGGTCCATTGATCGTTAGTGCAGTAAGAAAAATGACAAAACTTCCTTTAGATGTCCATTTGATGATTTTAAACCCGGATAAATATATTTCAGATTTTGCGAAGGCAGGCGCAGACATGATATCTATCCACGTTGAAACCTGTCCACATTTAAACCGAAGCATCCAACTCCTTGTTGAAAATAAAGTCAAGCCAGGTGTTGCTTTAAATCCATCTACACCCATTGAATCCTTAAAATGGGTTATGACGCAACTAAAATATATTGTTCTTATGAGTGTGAATCCTGGTTTTGGGGGACAATCATTTATTCCAAACACTTTAGAAAAAATATCTGCATTAAAACAGGAGATTATTAAACAAAATTTAGATACTGAAATTCAAGTTGATGGGGGTGTAAATGCCAGCAATGTTGAACAAATTGCACGTGCAGGGTGTGACATTTTTGTTGCTGGTTCAGCGATATATGGCAAAACAGACTATGAAAATGCGATCAAGTCCTTAAGAGAGTGATCAAAAAATTATTTAATTCGTTCTTCCTGATCAATTTCCTGTTGATCTTTATATTTTTCACGAATTGCTAAGATAACATCATGGATTTCAAAAAAAGCCTTTGAGATCTCAGGGTCAAAATGGGAACCAGTATCATTTTCGATAATTTTCAGAATTTTTTCTTCAGGCCAGGGGTCTTTGTATGAACGTTTGGATGATAATGCATCATACACATCCGCTAATGCGGTAATTCTTGCTTCCAAGGGAATACTTTTTCCTTTTTTGCTTTTACCCATTTGGATTTTTTTGGAATGATAATTTTCAATTTTTCCAGGATATCCACCACCGCCCCATCGTTCATGGTGATTTAATGCAATGTCGCGCGCCATTATGTCTAAACTGGATGTTGTATGGATAAATAGTTGCGCTCCATAGACTGTGTGCCATTTCATAATAGCGTATTCTTCATCTGTCAGTTTCCCTGGTTTTTTCAGAATGAGATCTGTAATGCCAACCTTGCCGACATCGTGAAGCATTGATGCCAGACGAATCAAATCTTTATGTTTTCTGATTGTTTTAATGTCAATGCCTCTATTATGCGCGACCTGGGTATAGATTTCTACTGAATAACCTGCGACGCGCTGAACATGGGCACCGGTTTCAGTAGGATCTTTTAATTCTGCCATTTTTACCATACGAAGAATTAATTCACGATTCATCTTACCACGTTCTATGGCGATGGATGCATTTCCTGCAAAAAGGGGAATGAGCATACGTTCTTCATCTGAAAAATGGCTTATGGCGCCATTTTCTGATTGTGCATTGATAAGTTGCATGACACCAACAACATTGGAATCAAAGTCTTTTAATGGAAGTGTGTACATTGATTTTGTATGGTATCCCGAGTTTTTGTCATATGCTGGATTAAATTGATAAGGCTTTGTGGGATCTATATTGTAGACATCGTGTATATGCAGAGGATTACCACTTGTTGCAACATAACCAACAATTGACGAAGTATTAATGGGCATTCTTACATCCATATACAGGTCAGTATTCGTTTTATCTTCTGAAAAGAGGGTGTCATTATGTACATAGCTGAATTCCAACTGATTATCTTTCACTAAAAAAATGGACCCCGCATCTGCATTAGCTATTTTTCTTGACTCAAGCAAGATTTTATCAAGAATGGCATCCACGTCTTTTAGGGCATTTAATTCTTCTGTTGCTTTTAATACGGCTATGATACGTTCGTTAGAGCATATACTGCTGTTTGTAATCATGGTTGGACTCCTATGCACCTAAAAATTAAACAATTTTTATATTATGAAAGTTTTATAAAATGCAATATATATGCCGACAAAAAACCGGAAACGCGCCTATATTCGAAACCAATACGTTTAATTAAAATTCTATCTTGACAGAAAGTTAATAACATATCAGAATATGAAATCAAGTAATGAATTTTTCAATAAACGACAACGGTGAGAAACATGAAATGGATAAAAAATCAAGATCATTACAAAGTGCCTATTAAATCCTGGTGCGAGACGTTGGAAGGTAAAGCCTTTGAACAGGCAGAACATCTTGCATGTCATCCTTCTGTATACAAACATGTCGCCTTGATGCCAGATTGTCATCCAGGATATGGAATGCCTATTGGTGGTGTGATTGCCTGTAAGAATGCAGTGATCCCCAATGCGGTTGGCGTTGATATTGGTTGTGGTATGGGAGCAGTAAAAACAAATGCAATGGTCAATGAAGATACCACCAGAAAACAATTACGTGAGCTAGTGAATAATATCAAAGCTTGTGTGCCATGTGGTGAAGGAAAGGGGCATAAAAAAGTACAGGAATGGGAAGGCTTTGATGATCAACTGGACGCGCTAACTGACAGACCATGGATGGATCAACATACAAAAAAGCTTGCAAAGAAAAACTTGGGTACATTGGGAGGCGGCAATCATTTTATTGAGATTCAGGCCGACGTAAATGATGGTATATGGCTGATGATACATTCTGGTTCCAGGCATATGGGAAATGTGATTGCCAGGCATTATCATCAGTTGGCAGTAGAAATCAATACGCGATGGAATTCTGATATTCCCACGACTGACCTGGCTTTTTTTCCATCAGATAGTGATGAAGGCAAATTGTATATTCATGATATGAATTTCGCATTAGATTATGCAAAAGAAAATAGAAGACGAATTATGGTCAATGTAATGACTGCATTTCAAGATATGTATCCGCAAACAGATTTTGAAGAACCCATCAATATTCATCATAATTATGCAGCCATAGAACATCATTTTGGTAAGAATGTGTGGGTCCATCGAAAAGGCGCGACATCTGCCAGAAAAAATGAAACTGGCATTATTCCAGGATCTATGGGGACACCATCCTTTATTGTCAGGGGGCTTGGAAATCATGAATCATTTATGTCGTGTTCTCATGGAGCAGGACGTGTTTTTGGCAGATTGGAAGCCTCAAAAAACCTGACACCTGAAGAATGTGATAAAGCCATGGGGCAGATTGTTTATGATAGATGGAACAAAATCCGAAAAAAAAATGTAAAAGGATTATATGATTTAGGTGAAGCGCCTCAGGCGTATAAAGATATTCATTCGGTGATTGATGCACAAAAAGATCTTGTTATACCGATTGTCCAACTGAGGCCTTTGGCGGTTGTTAAGGGGTAAATTTTTTTTAAAGATTGTAATAGCTATGCTTAAACATGTTATAACATATTTAATCGTTTGTGTTTTCTGGGTTGTTACCATAAATAGTCATGCATCAAATATCGTTGTTGAATTGGCCAGCATGTCTATTGAAGATCTCATGCAAGTTGCAGTTTCATCAGTAGGCTTTTTTGATCTTCCCCCTGAAGAGGTTCCAGGGAGTATTCAGATAATCACGACTCAAAAGCTTGAAGATTCGCCTGGTACCAGCCTTGCAGATATACTGGATCTTTATGTATCAGGTATTCATGTTGGCAATAAAAATTATAATGGTGCATCCTATGCAGTTCGTGGGATGCGTATGCCGGATAATTCAACAACTGTTTTCATGTTCAATGGACAAAATGTAAATAGTGCTGCGGGTTTGGGGTTTAATATGAATCTGGATTTACCGCTTATGGGGGATATTTCGCAACTTGAAGTCATAAAAGGTCCATGTGCTTTGGTGCATGGCAGTGGCGCGATGAATGGTTTTGTTAATATTGTTCCAAAAAATGGTAGTGACAATCCTGGTGCGTACTGGAATTTTCAGTATGGTTTTAAAGAAAATCTTGCAAAAATGGAACAGGCATATGGTTTCTCATATGGTAATGGAAAGGATTTATTTGTGTATTATGGTATTGTTGACTCAGAAGGCTTTACCAGCAAGGAAACATATGGTTTTGAAGCGTCTTTATCAAAAACCGATGTAACCCGAAATTATCATGTCAGAAATTTTGAGGGCAGTTCTCGGTTTTCTGTAAATTGGAATCATAATAATTTTCATTGGAGTTCATTTTTGCTGCATGATCGTGGTTCTTCAAATGCGATGTATCGCTTTTTAAAGAAGTCAATGGAATATTATCAAGGGATATATTCTTCAAACCTTTCCTGGGAATCTTACGTTACGCCTTATGAGAAAATTGAATGGAATGTTCCTATGTTGGGCGGCGATTTAGGTTTAATTGGTGACAACGTTGATCCAGAAAAAGCACATGAAGAAGGCGGCTCTGAGTCTTACGTCGGTTTTCGATTGGTCGTAAAAACACATCGGCTGCCAAATCATGCCATTGCTTTTGGGGGCACATATGGTAAAAGGCATTTTTATGCTGGAGAATATGTTCTTGACGAAGACCCTGAGAGTGATGGGCGTTTATTAGATTCAGATTGGCATGAGTTGGGCTTTTTTTATGAAGATATTTTTCATTTATCTCATAACTGGATTGTTTTATTTGGTTATCGCCATGATATTATTGAAAATGAGGATTTTAATCTTCCAGAGTATATCAATGAACACCCCATACAAACAGATCAATACGAACAAGAATGCAAGGAAGTTTCAACGCTGAGACTGGCAACGTCATATAAAATTTCGCCCAATAACACAGTAAAGCTATCATTTCAGGAAGGGTATCATCAGACCAATATGTTTAATTATTACGAGATCTTTTATGGTACAACTTCCCTTCAAGATGACATACAATTTGAATTAATGCAAAGTTATGAGTTTAACTATTTACATGAATCGTCTGAATATGGTTATCATATCGGACTGAACCTGTTTTTTAATAGTTATGAGAATTCGATACTGGTCAATACAGAAGTACAACACAATAATCAGTCTTTTTCTCCTGGGAATGAGAAAGATCCTGGATTTTTATTTGATGAATTATTTGATAATGGTCCTGCATTTGCAACTATGGGTGGTGAAATCGAAATGGATTGGGATATTAATTCGAACAATCATATCTTGTTATCTTATGCTTACACGCAACCTTATGATATTGATGAAGATGAAAACAGCAAACTGTCTGTTGCCAATAACGATTGCACCCGATGGCTTACCTATCCCACACATATCATTAAAGGCACAATGCGTCATAAGGCATTCAATGGTCGATTGATTTTAGGATTACATGCAAGTTATCATAGTGCCATTGATGCACAGTCTGAATCAAAGACGTCGTATTATTATCCGCCAATGCTAAATGTACATGCAAATGCATCACTAAAGCTGACTGACCAGTTAACATTTCAGATTATTGGCCGAAATATTTTTGATAATGATCATCCCCCAGCGGGCTTTCACTTTAATAAGCCCTGGGAAGGAAATTTGGGGGAAGATTCCCCGCTTGTATACATGAGTTTGGTCTGGAAGGAATAATATGAAACACATTCTGATAACATTTCTTGTAATCTGTTCAACTGTTTTAATCGTCATATTTGCAGAAAGCAGTCATCAATTGGTGTTTTCAAAATCAGCATCACCATACGAGATCAAAGCGGCGTTTTTAATCAAATTTACTGACTTTATTGAATGGCCAAAACTTTCATTTGATAAAGATCCAGAACATTTTGTTTTGGGAATTTTGGGCAGGAATGTTTTCCATAATTTGTTCGATCCATTTGTTGGAAAAAAAATTCAGGGTCGTTCCTTTGAGATTCGACATTTTAAAGGTATGAATGAAATTTCATTGGTTTCAGATGTGCAAATGTTATTTGTATCATGCTCTGAGACCCCTCATTTTGAACACATTTTTCAGCAATTGGATACAAGGGGGATGTTAACGATCAGTGATTCTCCAGAGTTTATTCGATATGGGGGCACTATTGTCTTTGTAAAAAAGGGAAGTCACATTGGTTTTGAAATTAATCGTGCATCTGAAAAAAGGGCAGGCTTAAAAATAGGCTCGGATTTACTTCAGCTTGCGACGCACGTGTATCATTAAAAAAAAAGGATCCAGTAAACAAGCTTATGATATTTGACCGCATATTTCAGAGATTGGTTAAAAAACGATCTATTCGTTCGAAAATAATGGTGGCAGTTTTATCAACAAGTACCATAGCGGTGGTATTTGCTGCTCTATCTTTTATTACACTGGAATATATCGTATTTCACAGAGGGATTCGTGAATTTAGTGTCACAATGGCTGAACTGGTTGCCATGAATTGTGGTGCGCCTTTATATTTTGGTGATGCTGATGCGACAACAAACAGGCTTAAATCCTTCAAAGCAGCCAAGGATGTGATTGCTTCCTGTGTGATTGATCAAAATAAACAACTGTTTGCGAGATATCACAGAGAAGATCAAAATCCAAATGATCCAGATTTGTTTTCAAGAGCGATATTAAAGGAAAATCTGGAGGAATCGGTTGGTTGTAGTAATTATAGACTTCGGATGCATATTTTCCAGCCCATTGAATTAAAAAATAAACACATCGGTATGTTGTATGTTCAAATTGACTTGAAAGATATGTATCATTTAGTTATCATGTGTCTGGCCTTTGCCTTTGGTGTGATTGGCATTTCTTTTTTTATCTCCATATTTATTTCTCGTCATTATATGGAGGTCATTTCTGGCCCCATTCTTCATCTGGTAAATGTGGCGCGTACCATTTCTCAAGATAAAAATTATGCCATTCGTGCAACAAAATGTGATGATGATGAACTGGGCAGACTGGTTGAATCGTTTAACAGCATGCTTCATGAAATACATATTCGGGATCAGGAATTGGAATCTCATAGGCAGCATCTTGAAGATAAAGTTTTTCAGCGCACTTCAGAATTGCTCGCATTGAACAAAGATTTGGAAAGAGCGAGAAAAGAAGCTGATGATGCCAATCAGGCCAAAAGTGAGTTCTTGGCCAATATGAGTCATGAGATTAGAACCCCTATGAACGCTATTCTGGGATTTACTGAGCTTTTAGGACGAAAGATTCTTGGCGATGAACAAAAACGATGGCTGCAATCCATCTCATCCAGTGGGAAAACGCTGTTAAGTTTAATCAATGATATCCTGGATTTATCTAAAATTGAGGCGGGACGAATGGTGTTAGATTTCAGCCCTGTAAATCCTAACGCAATATTTAATGATATTATTAACATCTTTAAAACAAAATGTGAGAAGAAGCAATTGACTTTTGAAACAGAAGTCGCTTCAGATTTAAATGAAAGTCTGGTTTTGGATGAAACCCGATTACGTCAAATATTATTCAATATTGTTGGTAATGCGGTCAAATTTACAGAAAAAGGATATATTCACTTATCTGTTCGCCAGCAGTATTCAAAACCCGACAAGAGTGCGCTGGATCTTATTTTTTCTGTTGAGGATACCGGTATTGGAATACGAGAAGATCAACAGCAAATTATTTTTGATGCCTTTCGTCAACAGATGGGGCAGAGTCACGCTAAATTTGGTGGAACAGGTTTAGGCCTTGCCATTACCCGCCGGCTTGTTGAGATGATGGGGGGCCAGATTCAATTAAAAAGTGAATATGGAAAAGGGAGTACCTTTTCTATTTTGCTGAAAGATGTGGCTGTGGCATCAGTTGTTCCTAAAATGACCCGACCAATTTTTGAACTGGCTGATATTCAATTTAGCCCTGCAACCATATTGAGTGTTGATGATGTTGAAACCAACCGCTTGTTGCTCAAAGATTTTCTTGCGCCTTATTCAATAGAGATTGTTGAAGCAGAAAATGGTGCTTTAGCAATCGAAATGGCACGAAAAACAAAACCTCAACTGATTCTTATGGATATGAAGATGCCGGTTATGGATGGTTATACTGCAACCAGGCATATTAAGGCGGATAAGGAGTTGGCATCAATTCCTGTCATTGCATTAACCGCTTCTGTTATGAAAGATAATCTGCATGAAATTGAGGAGGCTGGATGTAATGATTTACTTCAAAAGCCTGTAGGATCTGAAGATGTGATTCGGATGTTGATGAAATATCTTGAGTATCATAGCTTGTCAGATGCCGATCAAGGTTCTCCATCAAGAACATTGGACGCATCAAATAAGAAAGAATCAAAGGAAGAACCTGAAATATTGCCAGAACATAAAAAAGCGCTCTTAGAGGAATTAAAAGGAGACCTTTGTAATACCTGGAAACAGACCAGCGAACAGTTTATTTTTACTGAGATTGAAACCTTTGGCCAGACAATGATTGATCTCGGCGAGAAATATAATGTGATGATGGTTCGTGCGTGGGGGCAGCAACTGATTGATCAGGCAAAAAGTTTTGATATGGAAGCATTACCAGAAACACTGGCTGCTTATTCTGAATTAATTCAGAGATTGGAATCGTAAAAAGGAGTATCTTTAATGGCACAATATTTACACGCATACATTACACCAGATCAAAGTATTCAATTTGAGTGGGAAACAATAAAAGGAAATCTCTCTCAATCCACCAAAAGTATACAAGATGAAATCATGTCTGCATCGCCCAACAATCAGGATGAATGGTTGCTGCGCCTGGGTTTAAGTGATCCTGATATCAAGCTGTCACCTTCTTTAGATTATTTTAGAAAAATATCCCAGACGTTCACCCAAAAATTGTTAAAAACGTCCGATTTGGAAAATCTCCGAGATGCTCTGGATTTATCCTTGTCTGAAACAGAAATCCTGTCTTTGCTGGATTATGTTCCAATGATGCCAGGTTCTGAATACATTAATGCTGATTTTATTGACAATTTGTGTGACAGATTCCATCATTTTTTTGTGACATCCATTGCGGATTATGAAGGAAGTGTTGAATCGTTTATTCAAACATTTCGTTCAGACATCCATCTGGTAGGACGTATCTATTTTCATCTGGTTGAGAACAAAAAAGGTGAAAATCCCTTTGCTTTTATGGCCACTTATTCCACACGATTAAACACTGAAGGAAAATCCAGGCATTTACCATTACAATATGCCCTTGAAGAATATGGCGATGATCAGGAAAAATTAATGGATTTATTGATCACTGTATATCGCGCTGCTGAAAAAAGCGCATTGGTCAATGAAATGATCGAAACAGGCGAGATTTTCCATCCCCTGTCCTGGGCACCCAATGAAGCCTATACTTTTTTAAAAGAAATTGCATTATACGAGGATGCGGGTATTTTATGCCGCATTCCCAACTGGTGGAAAGCAAAAGGGGCGTCGTCCTCAGTTTCAATCAACATGGGCGAAAAGAAACCCTCTCTTTTGGGGATGGATACCCTTTTGGGTTTTAATGCCTCAATACTGATTGGCGGAATGGCGTTAAGCCCTGCTGAGGCCAAACAATTGCTGGCCGAAACTGAAGGGCTGGCTTTTATTAAAAATAAATGGGTTCCTGTGGACCATGAAAAACTGAAACAAACCCTTGATGCCTACGAAAAAGCCAGAAAATACATTAAGGATGGATTAACCATTCGTGAAGCCATGCAGCTTCAGTTAAACCCTCAAAAATGGATTGACCTGGATAATGACGATGAGGATCAGATCAGTATATCCAATGGCGAATGGTTTGAATCGGTCATGCAAAAGTTACGCAATCCCGATCAAACTCAGAATGCCAAATTAAACAGTCAATTTAAAGCCAAACTTCGAGATTATCAGAAAAAAGGTCTGAACTGGCTGTACTATATGCATCAACTGAACTTTGGTGCCTGCCTTGCTGATGACATGGGATTGGGAAAAACAGTGCAATTATTGGCCTTTCTCAATTCAATTTATCAAAAAAAGAAACACAACGCCAGTTTGTTAATCCTTCCAGCTTCGTTGATTACCAACTGGGTCAATGAAATTCATCAATTCTACCCAAAATTGAAGTATTATGTAGCGCATCCCGGATTTCATCCTCAAAGCGTAAAAATAGAACGTTCCGCTAAAGAACTGGATAAATATGACCTGGTGATTACGACCTATGCGCTGTCATACAGATATGAATGGATTCAACAATATTGTTTTCAATATATCATTTTGGATGAGGCCCAGGCCATTAAAAATCCAAATACAAAACAATCAAAAGGAATCAAAAAGCTGAGCAGTACCAATCGCATTATTATGACTGGTACGCCCATTGAGAATCGTTTGTCTGATCTATGGTCGTTGTTTGATTATTTAAATCCGGGCCTTTTGGGAAATAAAAAGGAATTTTCTGAATTTATCAAAAGTTTGAAAAACAATCAGGGGGGCTACAAACGTCTCAGACGAATTATCCAGCCTTATATCTTGCGCAGACTGAAAACAGATAAATCCATTATTTCGGATCTGCCTGATAAAGTGGAAATGAAAACCTTTGCAGAGCTTTCCAAAAAACAAATCGTTTTATATGAAAAGATTGTGTCAGATATGAAAAAGGTCATTGAAAATTCCGATGGCATCCAGCGTAAGGGCTTGATTTTGTCTGCGTTGATCAAATTCAAACAGATCTGTAATCATCCAGATCAATACCTGGGCATTGACACCTATGAAGAAAAACACAGCGGCAAATTTTCAAGATTGCGTGACATTTGCGAAACCATCTGCGAAAAACGAGAAAGAGTGCTTGTCTTTACGCAGTTTAAGGAAATTACAACGCATCTGGCAGAATTTTTAAAATCCATTTTTGATAAAGATGGCGTCATTATTCATGGAAGTATTTCAGTAAAAAAGAGAAAAGAATGTATTGATCGGTTTCAGAGTGATAATTATGTACCCTTTATGGTATTGTCCTTAAAGGCGGGCGGTGTGGGATTAAACCTGACAAAAGCCAATCATGTCATTCATTTTGACCGATGGTGGAATCCTGCCATAGAAAACCAGGCAACTGACAGGGCTTTTCGCATTGGTCAGAAAAAAAATGTTATTGTGCATAAATTTATTACACGCGGCTCAATTGAAGAAAAAATTGATCAAATGATTGAAGAAAAAAAACAACTCTCCAATGATATCATTGGGTCTGCCGGTGAAAACTGGATTACTGAGATGAACAATGATGAGATTATGCACTTATTTCAACTTAAATTATAGAAAGAGGACAAGACCATGAGTTATTATCGTTTTCCAAAGTATGTGAGCGTGGCTGAAAAAAAAGCAAAAGCTGCCAAAAAACTCAAACAACTTAAAAAGAAAAGACCAGACATTCAACCCATCATTATTGAAGGAAAATCTCTTACCAGCACATGGTGGGGGAAGGCATGGAACAATAACCTGACTAAATACGCAGATTATTCCAATCGTGTTGGCCGGGGACGAAGTTATTTACGACATGGTGCAGTCCTTGATTTACAAATTGAATCGGGCGCTGTTGAAGCGCTGGTTCAGGGAAGCAGCAACTCGCCATATAAGGTTCGTATTTCGATTGAAAAAATTAAAGACACCCACTGGAAAAATATAAAAAAGGAGTGTCAGGGCAAAATTGATTCGCTTCAGGAATTGTTGCAGGGAAAATTTCCAAAAGCCCTTTCAGAAACATTTACGTCTAAAGAACATGGTTTGTTTCCATCACCAAGGGAAATAGACTTTAGTTGCAGTTGTCCTGATTGGGCTTCTATGTGTAAACATGTTGCTGCTGTTCTGTTCGGTATTGGAAGTCGCCTTGATGACGATCCCATGTTGTTTTTCAAACTCAGAGGGATTGATGGTAACGAATTGGTGGCTCAGGCAGTGAAAGACAATACCAGTAACTTGTTGGAAAAAGCCAAAAAGAAATCCAAACGCGTCTTGGATAACATTGATATCTCTGATGTTTTTGGTATTGATATGGAAGATGATTCTGAAAAAGAGCCAACTGAAAAGAAAACGCCCAAAAAACGTGCTGTGGGCAGGCCTAAAAAAAGAAAAGCCAATGAAACATCCAAAAAGAAAGTGAGTGAAATCCCCAAAAAGAAAATTAAGAAAAAGAAAATTGCTAAAAACAAAAAGACCTCTGAGCCGATTCTTTCAAAAGAAGATGAAATGGATGTGGTTCTCAAAACGATCAGACGTTCCAGAAAAGGGATAGATATGGCAACCCTGCAAAAACGAACTGGCATTGAAAACAAGCAACGTATGTATAATTGTGTGTACCAATTGCTGAATAAGGGAGAAATCCAGCGGATTGATCGTGGTATATATAAGTAACCAATCAGACATTTTTGGGTAAAATTATGAAAAAAAGATCAACCACAGTGTTCGTTATATTTTTTTTACTTTTTTTTAACGATTTATATGCGGATAAAATGGGCTTAAATGATGCCATTTACGCACTGCAAGTCGTTTCTGGCATTGATTCAGAACAGTATTATTATGCACAACTTTTTGATAAAAATGAAAGTTACTGGGCGCAGTTTCTTCCTTCTGTCAATCAGGCCCTGGACAAAGATCTGAGCGTGGATGTGGCCGTGATTGGTGGCGGTTACTCGGGGCTGTCTGCGGCTTATCACATCAAGAAATCAAATCCCTCTCTTAAGGTGGTAATTTTTGAAGCGGAGCGTGTTGGCAATGGTGCCTCTGGACGAAATGGCGGACTCGTACTTGCCCAGACCTATAGCGAAGGGGGCTTCGTACTGGGTGATCATAAGGAATACCACAAGGAAATTTATGACATTACTATCAATAGTATGAAACGTATAAAGGCTTTGGCTGAATCTTCAGGCATTGATCCTGAGTATGTGCTTAATGGTCAATGTCTGGGCATTTTCAATCCAGATAATATTAAGAGTTCCAGGGCGTATGTTGCTGCTGCACAGAAATTAGGTATTCCTGTTGAATATTGGGAAAAGGATACTGCAATCAGTAAACTTGGCTCTCCAGGCCTTCTTGGGGCAATTTTCGATCCCAATGGAGGTATGGTGAATCCAGGTAAACTGGTAGCTGCCCTTAAAAAATTGGCAGAGGATACTGGTGTTATTATTTATGAGAACAGCCAGGTTCGCGGCTATACTGAGGGCAATATGATTATACTGCCTGTTTTTGTCAAAAACAAAGAATATGAAGTAAAGGCGAAAAGTATTGTTATCGCAGCGAATGCTTATGCCGCCGCTACTTTGGACTTTTTTCTGGATGATATTGAACCTGCCCACACCCAAGTGGCTGTCACCGAAACATTGACAGATGAGCAGTATAGGAGTATTGGCTGGAAGGATAATATTTCCTGGTACGACGATCAGTACGTTGGCACAGATTCTGACGCCACATTCCACATGATTATAACCAAAGAACATCGTATTGTCATAGGTGGCGGAAGTGTAGAATATAATGAGGATGACAGCCTTCTTTATCCCGGCGATTTCAAAAAGATTGAAGCCCAAATTTCCAAGCGTATTGGCGAAATATATCCATCCATAAAAGGCATTAAAATTGAAAAAACATGGGATGGAATTATTTGTGAAACAAAAAGTAAAAGTGAACGCATTGGAGTAACTGGAAAGAATCATAATATCTATTATACGCTCGGTTACAATGGTGGTCAGGGTGTCAATGTGGCGATCCTTTTTGGCGAACTTGTGTCTAAACTTTATAATGGTGAGGGGCATCGATTATTAGAGATCTATAGACTTTAAGATAAAGATTTTGGACTGCGTTGGCGCTTCGTCGATGTACTATAGTACTATCTCCTTGCGCCGCCTTGCCAAAATCTTTATCTTAAAGTCTATATACCAGATAAGGAATGCTCGAAAAATAAATGGCGCTGGAATTAAGAAAATTATAATGCTCCAAAAGAATACAAAGGTCTTAAATTTAAATGTTTAAGCAATGCGTCCAGGTCAATTCTATCAGACCAGAAAATATTTTTTTCTTTTGCAAATAGTTCCGCATCTTTGGTCAGTCCATCATGAGCAAAAATCCATTGTTTCATGAATAACAAATTCATATTTTTTTTTACTTCTGTTGATTGTTCCAACAAATTTTTCAGAACATTGATTCCGATTTTTGTTTTTTCAACCCATTTACTTTGACAAACCCATGCCTCAGGCCCAGCTGCACCAAGAAGGTCTATTTCTTTTGATATGCCTGATGACAGCCGGAAACGATGATTGACAAATGAAAATTCGGGCATTTCAATGGATTGTTCTTGATGGAACCATTTTCCAGGTAATATTTTTTTTTGAGAAGCCAGAAGGATTTGACTCATATGGATTTCGGCAAGATATCCCTTGTATTCATCAAGGCTTTTTTTACTAAATTTATAGTATTGGTTACGCAGATCATTTTTAACCTGGTCGAATTTCATCCTGTCCATTTCAATTTTACCCCAAACTTTAATAAAATCAGACAGAACAGGATCCTTTATTCTAAAAAATGATAAAGCCCTGCATTCCAGCAAATCTCCTCTTGAAAGCATGATCATTATATCTCGAATTTTTGATATATCAACATCGACATGTTCTTTTACTTTTAAAGCTTTTTGAATTTTAGTCAGATCAATTTCTTTGTCATCACTTGGATCATCATCTCTACCATTTTCTTCAAGTGATGCAAGATATAGAATCCATTTGGTTATATTAGATTGATTGATTCTTGTTATCCATTTGTGTAACTGATCACTAAGTTCTCCCCAGATAAAACCTGACGTAATATCAATTGCCAGGATATCATTAACATCTGCTTCAGTGTGAATACACCTTTGCAATTCGGCAGCATGTTGAATTAATGCAGTTATATAATATGGGTTTCCGCCACAGCGTTGGGCGATTACAGGTGCGATGTTTGTGTTGATATCTGCTTTGTATTTTTGTGCGACTTTCAAGGCGAGATCCGAACTGTGATAGGAGGTCATTGCTTCGATTTTTTTAAATTTAAATCTACCAAATAATGCACCTTTTCCCACCATTTCCATCAAGAGTATGCTCATTGCAGAACCAGTCAAAAAGTGCGGACAGGTAGGAGAGTCTGCACCTTCCTGATAGTAGCCAACGACATTAAAATCGAATTGCGGGAGATTTGCATTCTGGAATTCATCCAAAAAAACAACGATATTGGTGTCATCAATATCAGATACCCTTCTTGGGAGTTCAATAGCCACTTTAGCAGGAACAGGATAATCAGTTATGTTTTCAATGGTTGTTAAAATCCAATTGAGCGTTTCGGATGAGGGGACATTCGCCATTGCTTTTTTTGCTGTTTCTCGCAATTCATTATATCCAGACGCTTTTTTTATCAATTTGGGTTCATCTAAATAAAAGCCAAGATAAAACCTTAGAAAAGTTTCAAGATATTCAGTTGCAAATTGAATATCATCCTTTATTTGATCTGAAAAAGTATAATATATCGGAACAACAGATTCAGGGCTTTTTTTATTTTGTTCAAAAAAGAGTTTGTTTACGACACGTCTGAATATTTCAGTCTTTCCCATTCTCCGGTAGCCCAGAAGAACGTTGGACATAGTCAAACGCTGTGATGTTTGAAGAGAAACTCTGTAATAATAATCCAAAAAATTTACACGATTGGTAAAAACATCATCGGAAACACGATTTTTTACGATCCATTTTTGATTATTTGATACATCCTCAGTGTTGATATCATTTGAATAATTCATTGGCTTTCCTTTTGATGTAGCCACAAGCATTACTTACATGTTTTATTTGAAGGAAAAAATCTATCCACATATACCATTTTAGGCATCCTTCATATTTGCTGAGTGTCAACCCCAGGCAGACGAACTCGGATAAAAAGATTGTACGAACAAAATCAGCCCAAAATCCGCATAATAAATGTACTTCCTTTTGTCGGGACGCTTTTTACTTGAACTGAACCGCCATGGGCCTGGACAATATGCTTGACAATTGAAAGGCCGAGTCCTGTGCCACCCATTTTGCGGCTTCTTGCTTTATCCACGCGATAAAAACGTTCAAAAAGTCTGGAAAGATGTTCTTTCGCAATGCCCGGACCATAATCTTTAATGCGAATAATCAATAGACTGTTTGAACAATTGGCATCTATTTCAACTGATGAATTACTATCGCTGTATTTAATTGCATTGTCCAGGAGATTCACCACTGCATGTTCAATGAGTGGGGTATTGATTCGAAACTTCATCCGATCATTACAGTTCAGATACATCTTAATTTGTTTCTTGTCTGCCTCAAGCTGGCATATTTGTATGGCAGATAATATCACTTCTTTGATATTACAGTTTTCTTTTTCCAGTTCTTTCAATGAACCATTTTGTTCAATTTTTGCCAGTTGCAGAAGATCTTCGATAACTGAAGTAAGGCGTTTCACATGCTTGTCAATGATATTCAGAAAACGTTCGCTTTCATCGGGATTTTTATACGCACCAGATAACAGGGTTTCGACAAAACCTTTGATTGATGTCAAAGGCGTTCTTATTTCATGAGAAACATTGGCAACAAAATCACTTCGAACATTTTCTAAATGACGCAATTGGGTGACATCATTTAAGACCAATAGCGCACCAATGGTTTTTTTGGAAATATCACAAAGGGGCGTACAACTGATATTTATAATTTTTTGTCCATGAAGTTGAATATCGCCGCGTTGAACTTTACCATCTGAAAGGGTAATCCTGACAAATGAATGTACGTCTGCATTGCGAATTCTTTCCTGAATATGCCTGCCAATATAATCTTTGGCATTTGTAAATTGTGCCAGCATTGAAATGGCAGATTGGTTGATCTTAAGAATTCTTTCTTCTGTGTTTACAGCAATAACACCTTCCAGCATACTGGATAGAATGGCCTCTATTTCATTTTGTTGTCGGGTAACTGTTTTAATTCGATCCTCAAGGTGTATCGCCATCTGATTCATGGCATCTGCAAGTCCTGCAAATTCTTTTGTTGTCGGTGTATGTAATTTGAATGTAAAGTCCCCTTTTGACATTTTCTCTGCACCCTGTTTCATTTCTTCGATTGGACGGCTGATTCGTCTTGAAATATACAGACATAGCAGGGATGCAAGAATTGCGATAATCAGTCCGCCGAGAAATATTTTAAACTCAAGGGCATGGAGATTTTTTTCAATAAATGTTAAAGGGATGGATGTTCGAATTATCCCAATAATTTTGAGTTGTTTTTTTATGGGGATTGCGACATACAATATGTTCTGATTTTGTGAATCACGATCTGATCGAAATGAGATACCTGTTTTGCCAGTCAAGGCCTGGGCTATTTCAGGTCGGTCCAAATTGTTATCCATTTCAGCGGGGCTAAATTTCGAATCGCCAATAACAATCCCATCTGGCAGTATTACTGTGATTCGAGTGGATGTATCATCACCAATTGATTTACATATGCGGTCAATCGCTTTTTTGTCTATGGGGGTCAGGTATTGATATATTTCGTGTTCAAGAAGGCTGCCTTGATTCTGTACGTATATAATGGCCTGATCTAAGTAAAAACTTTTTAAAGAAGTCACTGCATACCAACCCACAGCCGCAAGAGACAAAATAATAATAATCAGGTATGATGGATAAAGATGCCAGATGAGTCGTATTTTTTTTTTCATTCTTTATCTTTAAATTTGTAACCAACGCCTCGAACAGTTTCGATATAATGGTCACAAATGCCTAGTTTTTTACGTAATCCAACGATTTGTGTATCAACACTTCGATCTGTGACAGGATAGTCATCCCCGCGGATGGCATCAACAATTTGTGTTCGAGTGAATACCCATCCTGGACGTGAAGCAAGATACGCAAGAATTTGAAATTGAGAATATGTCAGATCAACAGGTTCATTTTTTATCAGTACATTTCTCATGCCCATGTGGATTGTGAGGTCATGTATTTTAATGATTTCAGATTTATTGCTTTTTTGTCTTTCCCGACGTCTCAATACTGCTTTAGCTCTTGCCAGTACAACTCTTGGGCTGAAAGGTTTCGTAATGTAGTCATCAGCACCCAGTTCCAGGCCAGTGACAATGTCTGCTTCCTCACCTTTTGCAGTCAGCATAATAATGGGAATATCCGAAGTGATGTCTTTCTTTTTTAATTGTCTGGTGACTTCAAGGCCATCAATACCTGGTAACATCAGATCTAAAAAAATTAAATCGGGTGTTTCAGCGGTTGCTTTTTTGATGGCTTTTTCGCCTGACGTTGCACTGATCACAACAGATCCTTCTCTTGTCAGATTGTATTGAAGCAATTCCAGAATATCTTCTTCATCATCGACAATCAAGATTTTTTGTTTGGCCATAGTGTTTTTCTCCATCATTTATTGGCGCCGTGCCGAACGATTTCACCTTCAATCATATAAATGACTTCTTCAGCAATATTTGTGCAATGGTCTGCCAATCGTTCAAGGTGTCGTGAAATGAGAAACAGGTTGATCAAGTAACTCAATTGATTGGGATGCTCTTTCATTTTCTGCTTGATTGAGCTATATGCCTCACTTTTGATATTATCGACAATATCATCCAACTGACAAACCTCAATTGCTGCATCAACATCCATATTGATCAATGAATCCAAACTTTTTTTGAGCATGAAATTTACTTTTTCAATCATTTGAGAGTAATCAAAAAAGAATCGCTCGGGATTGGGTTTATCTTTAGACATGGTTTTGATACGTTGCGCAATATTGACAGCCTGATCTCCAATGCGTTCAAGATCATTATTGATTTTGATAACAGCAACCAGAAATCTTAAATCTACAGCAACAGGCTGGTATAATGCAAGGACTTTCAGACATTCTTCTTCAATTTCAACTTCAGCTTCGTCAATTTCATAGTCTTTATTGATGATTTTGGATGCTATTTCAACCTCGCACGAGGCGATCCCTTGAGTGATACGCTGAACGCGATCTTCAACTTGAGCGCCCAGGGATAGAATCATTTTTTTGATGTTTTCTATTTCTTTATGGAAACGTTTTGTCATTGTTTTTTTCCTTATCAGTCGGATTTCATTTGATGATTTATTTGTCGAATTCATCTTTCAGAACAATAATTAGGCCATCCAATGTGTCCGACGTGTTTGATTCATTTTTATCCAAAACGACCTGTAATATAGTCTTCAGTTTGTTTTAGTTCCGGTCGCGTGAAAAGAGTATCTGTCTGATTAAATTCAATAAGTTTTCCCATATAGAAAAATGCGGTCATGTCTGATACTCTGGCTGCCTGCTGCATGTTGTGGGTCACAATCACAATGGTAAAGGATTCTTTTAACTGTCGTATCAGCTCCTCAATTTTTTGTGTTGCAATAGGGTCTAAAGCGGATGCGGGTTCATCCATAAGCATCACTTCTGGGTCTATCGCCAGCGCTCTTGCGATACAAAGGCGCTGTTGCTGACCACCAGACAATCCAAGCGCGGATTCATGAAGTCTGTCCTTAACTTCTTCCCACAATGCACCTTGCTTTAAACTGGATTCAACCCTGTTTTCTATGACAGTTCGATTTTTAATTCCATTGACACGCATCCCATAAGCAACGTTTTCAAAGATAGTTTTGGGAAAGGGATTGGGTTTTTGAAAAACCATCCCAATGCGTCGTCGCAGTAAAACGACATCAACTTTAGGTTCATATATATCGTCATTGTCCAGAAGGATTTGGCCTTCAACGCGGCTGATCGGTATCAGATCGTTCATTCGATTGAGACATCTTAAAAAGGTACTTTTACCACATCCCGATGGTCCAATCAAGGCTGTTACCTGCTTTTTATACATTTCCAGTGAAATGTCATGAAGTGCATGAAACGCTCCATAATAAAAATTCAGGTTTTTGGACGACATTTTTATAATTTTATCATTACTCATAATCAATTTTCCCTGTTAATTTTTAGCTCATTTTTCTTCTGAGCTTTGCTCTGTATATAATTGCGGCAAGGTTCATCCCCAGAACCAGTGCGATCAGAACGATCGCTGTACCATATTGTAAATGCCGCGTTGCTTCAATTTCAGTTCCGGCAGTTGCAAGAACGTAAATATGATAAGGCAAAGCCATGATTTCATCAAATGGGCTTGATGGCAGATAAGGTGTATAGAATACAGCGGCTGTAAACATAATTGGGGCTGTTTCACCTGCTGCGCGACTGATTCCGAGAATGCCGCCAGTCAAAATGCCTGGCATTGCAGCGGGTAAAACAACTCGAAAAATAGTCTGCCATTTTGTTGCACCAAGACCAAGTGATGCTTCTCTGTAAGTATCAGGTACTGCACGTAATGCTTCCTCAGTAGAACCAATAATTACTGGTAAAGACATGGCTGCAAGTGTCAGAGCGCCCGCCAGAATACTGACTCCCATATCCATCCATACAACAAAAAAAGCCAGTCCGAACAATCCAAAAACGACCGATGGCACACCTGCCAGATTGTTGATTCCCAGGCGAATGATTCGAAGCATTTTACCTGGAGTCGCATATTCATTTAAATATATGGCTGATGCCACACCAATGGGAAAGGCAATCAATATTGCGCCAAGACTCAGGCATACAGTGCCGACAATACAGGGAAGTATTCCTCCTTTTGTCATGGAGTCGGTTGGGGGCTGGGTTAAAAAAGTCCATGTAATGGCCTTTAACCCATTGGATGTCATGAAATACACAACAATTAACAATGCAAATCCATTCACTGCTGCGGAACAGCGAAATATTGTAAATATAATGGACTGCAACATCTTTTTGAACGTATTATTAGAAAATTCCAATTTGTCAACGTGCTGTAAGTTGGAATTTTCAGCATTGTTGATCTCTTGCGTTGCTTTCTGGTTTGCGTCATTGACGTCCGATGAATTATTCATAAGGTTGAATCTCCTACCTGTCTGTATTTATTTGATATGTAATCGGCAACAATGTTAAAGGAAAATGTAAATACAAAAAGGACGATACCGGTTGCAAATAAAGCGGCATAATGTTCACCTCGAAATGGAGCCTCGGCCATTTCCGCTGCAATGCTTGCAGGAAGCGGTCGCACCGGATCAAATATTGACTCAGGCACCATTGCTGCGCCGCCAGCTACCATTAAAACAACCATTGTTTCCCCTATTGCCCGCGACATGCCCAAAATCACTGCTGTGCTGATTCCAGATATGGATGCTGGAAGAATCACACGCGTGATTGTTTCCAAATGGGTTGCCCCAAGTGCTAAAGAAGCTTCTTTGAGATTGTTTGGCACACTGTAAATGGCATCCTCAGAAATACTGCATATGGTGGGAATCGACATAAATCCCAGCATGAGTGATGCATTAAAAAGGTTCAGGCCAGTTGCAATATCAAAGTGATCTTGAAGAAAAGGTGCGATAACCACCATTCCAAAAAAACCAATAACAACCGAAGGTAAGGCTGCTAAAAGTTCTACTATGGGCTTGACAATTTCACGAAATCGTGCAGTGGCTATTTCTGCAAGGTACACTGCTGTCATCACGCCGAGTGGAATTGAAATGACTGCTGATACAATCGTTGTTGCAATTGAACCAATAATCAATGGGTAAATTCCAAAATCAGGGGGATCGGATGTGGGGTACCAATATTCACCAAATATAAAATCCCAAAGGGATACATGATTTAATATCGAAATACCCTCCATGAAAAGAAATACGCTTATCATGAATAAAATCATGATGGATGCCAATGCAATCATAAAAAATACTGACTGAATGGCGCGATCAGTGCTTCTACTGTTTGTTTTCATTGTAATTTCCTATTTGAATAAGATTGAATTTTTTTACTCATTTTTTATATTAAAAAATGTTTGTTAAATCTGTGTTAAAAGGGAATGAAATAATTGTTAGGTTAAGAATGATGTGTAGCCCTTGCTGTTTTTGCTTTTGTCGAAATATATCATTTTTCAATGATCACCAATTAACCAATTAACGTCCGACTTTATGGGAATGCACCCTACAGATAATCGTTAATATTCTCAAGGCTTAACCCTTTATACTCAATTGAATAATCGGAATATTTTTGGATTTTTCTATTAGATTAATTGCTTACGACTGAAATTTTTGATATTTGTGAACCAAACTTTTTAAAACGCAATATTATGTGCACACAATGTTTTGTGCAATTATATCAAGAGATAATTGATCTTTATCAGAAATCAGCGATGCACATAAAAGTGCGTTTTAAAAAGTTTGGTTCACATTTGTTTTTAATTCACAAATCATCATTTTCTTTTCCAACTCATTAATAAACTGATTATGACCGATCGTAAAGAAGCTGAAGCCTTTTTTAAAGCCAATTTAGATGCTGCTTTAGTGGATCAATTTGATTGGGATACATTACTTTTAGAAGGTTCCCATTTTATTGATGATTCACTCAAGTTGAGTGAATCTGACATTTTGTTTAGTATTTGTTTTAAAGATAGTGATGTGCGCTGTTATTTGTATATTTTGTTTGAACATCAATCAACCC
>Ga0272440_1000856_pt1 | contig 25636 bp, 26 predicted proteins | sample SSMMMBAug17_FD_192440 | JGI IMG/M metagenome (GOLD analysis project Ga0272440, IMG submission 192440) | Marine sediment archaeal communities from Little Sippewissett salt marsh, Falmouth, MA, United States - SSM-MMB-Aug17 | ecosystem: Environmental > Aquatic > Marine > Wetlands > Sediment ...
TTAATTTTATTATAGCCAAATAAAACAAATTATTATGATATTTGTAACAAAATTATAAACCCATAACATTTATTAATTATTAATAATACTGAGTCACAAAATTTTGGAATCAGACGAATTGCACCCAGATCAATTCCGAACGATGCCTTGAAATAGTTGAATCTATAAAATTTTTTTTCTTCAAAAATTATTAAGTAAATATATGAAATTATGAATCCAAAAAACATATACTTAGATAGCAAAAATAAATAGAGTGTAACCAAAATGGCCGGAATATAAATTATCACTCACCATTTTTTGAACCAGGATGACGCTGAAAAAGATGAATAAGATGAAATAAACACGGTCTTTTAATCATCTTATTCATCTTCTTCTGAGTAATCCTGGTTCAAAAAAATGATGAGCAAATTATATTCACCGGCTATTTTGGTTACACTCAAATAAATAACCATTACATTTAAAAAAATTTTCTGATTCAGATCTTCATGCGATAAGATGAGCGATATACTTAGGAATTCTCAGAAAATAAGTTCCCCATTTAAATATTGAATTCCTATTTTTGAACCTGGATTACGCTGAAGAAGATGAATAAGATGAATTAAAAGTGTTTGATTTCATCTTATTCATCTTCTTCAGCGTAATCCAGGTTCAGAATGAATAGAATTGACTCTTTCAGAAATGAGGAACTTATTTTCAGAGCATTCCTTATGATCGCTTAATTAAACTAAACATGCTCATGAATCAATAATCTTAATGGCACTCTTTTTGCAATTAAAGGATATTATTCAACAATCATTCCCTGATAATTTACATCAGGGAAGACATATAATCTTAATGATTATAATATATTACAATGTACTTCCATAAATACAATAGCTTATGACTGTAGAACTATTTAAATACAGGAAATAATCATGGTAAAATCAAAATTAATATCTGTATCATGCCCCAAATGTGGAAAGTCTTATCGGATATATCAGGCAAACATAGGGAGAAGAGGCATCTGCAAGCAATGTGGATCTAGTTTTTCCATGATTCATCGGGTCAAACAAACAAAAATTAAACCACAAAAGATTAAGCCGATCGTTCGCTCCGCACCGCCGACAGAATCTCAATCTAAAGTCAAACAGGTTATTGAGGAAGCTGTTGAAAAGTCTGAAGCCCCTAATAACAATAAAGCTGAACCCAATAATATTGAAAAAAATGAATCCATTCAAAAAGAAAAAATAGAAAATCATGATTCTAAGCTACCGAAAAAAAATAATATAATTGAAGCAAAAAAAGAATTGCCCGATCAGCCAGAAACCATTTCAAAATTCATTAATTCTTCTATTGCAAAAAAAGATCTGAATGTACTGTCAGAACAAATTAAATTGCTTGTTACTGATGGTATGAAAGCCTATCTCGTTGAAAAAACTAAAATGGATAGTGATGTTACCATTGCAGATATCAAAAAATATTTAGAACGTGAGAAGATCATTTATGGTATCGTAGGTGATGAAGAACTCCAAAAGTTTATAGATAATCGCTTGAATCGAATCAAGCCTTTTCTGGTTGCTCGAGGCACTGAACCTACAGAACCTGAGCATGGAAGAGTAAAGTATTATTTTGATACACAGCCTTTAAAAATCATTTCCCCCAATATGGTTGCAGAGGATGAACGTATTGATTATAAAGAACGTGGAGAAATGCCTTTTGTTGAAAAAGGCACATTGATTGCCGAAAGAATTCCAGGAATACCTGGCAAGAATGGCAAAGATGTTTTTGGAAAGCGAATTGAAGCCAAAAAAGCACATCATGTAACGTTGCGGTGTGGAAATGGTGCATCACTTAGTGAAGACAAGAGATTGATTCATGCAAGAATAAATGGGATGCCTGTATCGACAGCCGGTAGAAATGAGCGTGTTGATGTTTTACCGCAATATTTTATAAAAGGTGATGTCAACATGAAAACCGGAAATATTCGGTTCAATGGTCCGGTGGTTGTCGCAGGCACAGTACAAAGTGGGTTCAAAGTGCGTTGTGCCAGTTTAGAGGCAAAGGAATTATTTCGTGCTGATGTTCGTGTTGATGGCGATATAAGTGTTAATGGCGGTGTTGTTGGTTCAAACGTGGTTTGTTTGGGCTCATTTAAGTCTAAATTTGTTAAAGGTTCAGTCATAGAATGTGTGGAAGATGTTGTTGTCAGTAATGGCATAGTGGATTCCAAAGTAGAGACTCGTAACAATTGCATTGTTGAAAACAATAAAATATTGACCTCTGACATTATGGCATACAAAGATATCGTTACCATGCACTTGGGATCGAAAACGTCTCCAGGTTGTCGATTAACAATTGGAGTGGATCCGGTTCTGGTCAAAAAAATAAACCAACTAAAAGATGAAAATACAACAATAGAAGCAGAAATGACATCAATAAAAGATGAATTGGATATTGACAGTATTGACGAACTGGAAGAAGACTTACAAAATGTTCAGAAAAAAATTGAAGATCTCGAACCAACCTTATCAGAAGCCAGATCTATTACCAAAAGTCTGATCAAGCAATATAAAAAGATTAAAAAAATTGAAAATGCTCAAAACCTACCCAAAATTTTAGAAACGATCAAAGTCTTTTCCATGAAAATCGGACCGGCAAAACAAGAATTGAATTCATTGATCAAAACAAGGAATTCAACGAGGAAATCGCTTGTTAATGTTCAAAATATTATGAGCAAAATAGAAAACAACACAAGTGAAATTCAACAGTTAAACCGGCAAATTCAGACATCAGAGCAATGTGCTAAAGTCCTGGTTCGAGGGGATGTTTTTCCGGGAACAATGATTTGTGGTGTTAGCGCCAGTAAGGAAATTTTTGATCAACAATCATTTGTTATTTTTGAAGAGCTTCATATTTATGATGAAAATAACCTGCCGCAAAGGCAAATAGAGGTCAAGACGATTGAAAAAAAATAATATCGCTTGAGACATTGTTTGTTGATGGATCATTTTTCAAATATATTTGAATGAAAGCATAATTGCCATTTTAAGTTAGAAATGCTGACTTTTCTGTACTCACCTGACAGTATTGTTTAAGCTTGTTGATGAATCCTTTCCGATCAATTGGTTTTGAAACATAGTCATTCATGCCAGCCTCAAAACATTGTTCTTTGTCCCCTTTCAATGCGTTGGCAGTCATAGCGATGATAGGGATATCTTGCCATGCAGACTGTTTACGAATTTGTTTTGTGGCAGTCAAGCCATCCATTTCAGGCATTTGAACATCCATCAAAACAATATCGTAGCGTTTTTTATGAAGGGCTTCTATGGCCTGCCTGCCATTTTCTACTGTATCTACCTGCGTAAATGTTGCCTTTTTGAGAATTTCAAGTGCAACATGACGATTGAAAATATTATCTTCTGCAAGCAGAATCGAAATATGATCATATGTTTGATTGTCATCTTCTTCCGCAGTCATTATTGGCGTTTCTTGCGGTCTGGTTTTACCTGAAATTATTTTTTGAAAAACAGATGATACACGACGTATCATGAGTGGCTTGAGAATAAAATCTATTGCCTTTCCTTCAAAGTCACTTTGTGCTTGCATGTCACCCATCAACACCACAGGCACTGATTTCATTTCAGGAGATAGTTTAATTTTTTCCAGCGTTTTTTGTGAGTCTGGCATATTTGTATCTATAAAGATGATGTGAATGGGGCGCCTGGCGCTGAACATGCTATAAAAGATGGCCATAGCTTCATCACCTGAAGTCGCTGTTTCGGTGATACATCCATAGGATTCAATCATTTCATTAATCGTCATTAATGCGCGCGGGTTGTCATCAACAATCAAGATGCGTTTGTTTTGTATTTCAGGAATGCTTTGAGTCGGTTCAGTATATGATTGTGTCCCAAAACTGGCTGTAAATGTAAACGTACTACCTTTGCCTTCAATGCTTTCTGCCCAAATTTGTCCATCCATCAATTCAACCAGTTGTTTGCAAATGGTCAACCCCAGACCTGTTCCACCATATTTTCGGGTTGTTGAATTATCGGCTTGTGTAAAAGGATCAAATAAGTTTTGCAAGCTACTTTTAGAAATACCAATGCCTGTATCTTTGACAGATATGACCAGCCTGGTCTTTTTGGCAGTTTGCTGAACTATTAAAACTTGAATAAATATTTCGCCATGATCTGTAAATTTAATTGCATTGTTTGTTAAATTCACAATAATTTGTTTGAGTCTGAGGGGATCGCCTACCAGATGGTTCGGTACATTTGCAGCAATATGAATTATCAACTCCAGGTTTTTTTGACAGGTCTTGTCTCTAAACATGTCTGCAATCGAATGAAAAACATCTTGAACATTAAAAGGCGTTTGCTCCAGTTCCAATTTACCGGACTCAATTTTCGACAGATCCAGGATATCATTGATAATGCCCAACAATGAATGACCTGATGTTCTAATAATCGATAAATATTCACGCTGACTGTCATCAAGCGGGGTATCTAAAACCAGATCAGTCATGTTGATCACTGCATTCATGGGGGTGCGGATTTCATGACTCATATTGGCAAGAAAGGCACTTTTCGCTTGATTGGCAACCTCAGCTTCAAAAGCCATTTTATCAGCCATCTCCTGTGCCAGCTTTCTTTGTTCGATTTCAAGACGCATAAGATCATTTGTTTTTGTCAGTTCTTTGGTGCGCTCGTTGACAATTTCTTCCAGCCGATAGCGATGCTGATTAATGGTATCAAGCATATGGTTCAAGGCAAATCCAAGGTGGGCAATCTCATCTTTAGATTTAGAATCAAAACGTGCCTGTTCATCGCCTGCCTGGACTTTCATGACCACTTCCCAAAGACGTCGAATGGGTTTGATTACTTTTCTAGCAATAATATCAATAATAAACAATAAGGTAATGGCTGAAAGTGCAATAGAGACAACCATCCATCGAAAAATACTATCTTGAAGATGTTTTCCCATTTTAAGGGTTTGAAACCCCAAATCTTCAGCGTTCTGAGAAATAACATTAAATCGGTCCATCAACTCCTGGCTTAAGTCGTCAAATTGATGATTAATAACCCGAATATCCTGTTCCATTTGAAAATGTTTATCAATGAGATTATCAAGCTGAAGGATATAGGAATTTATACGCTCATCCATTATATCAGTCATTTTGAGTTTTTTTGCAAAAAACGTAAACACCATTCTCAACGCCTGATATTCGGAATTGGTTTTGTTGTGAATGTAGCGATCCAAAAAGCGATCAAGGTTTAGCAGGGGTTTTAGCAATGATAATTCATTGGTTCGCAAAACTGAGGAACTTAGCACCTGAAAACTTGAATCAACCTTCGTTTGACACAAACGCTGATCTGTTTCTAACTGGGTCAGACGATTAAACGCTTTTTCATAGCGTGACAGGACATCAATTACCGGTTCAGTTTTTCCATCAAATTCTTGGTCAAATGACCTGGCATTGAAATTGTCCAATTGTTCCCGAATCTGTTGAATTGTAGTACCAAATTGCTTTTCAGCCTCGTCATGGCTTTGTGTCTGAACTGCACGCTCCCAAAAACGAAGTTTCCAGAAATCCTGTTTGATTTTTTGAATATCTTTTTCAATATAGGCCGCTTTCTGTACTTTTTCTGCACCGGTAGATAATTCTTTTATGAAAATAGCAAGTTCTATATATCCCACACAAAAGAGCAGTACCAACAGGCCCACAATAAGATAAAAACGTTGTTTTGTACTGACAATCATTTCATTTCCAATTAGCGATCAATGACCAGTAAATCGACAAGAACGACAGATTCAACAGCATAGCCCTGCAAATATTGCGCAGCATGTTTAATCGATAAAAAGCCTATTTTGTATGGATCCTGAGCTATTGTCGCAGATAGTTGATTCTTTTTGACAAGCGCAGCAGCTTCAGGAATGGCATCAAAACCGACTGTCACTGGCAATTGTTTGTTAAATTTTTGAAATGCTTGGATAGCGCCAATAATCATTTCATCATTGTGCGCAAAAATTGCATCAATTTCAATATTTTTTTTCAAGATCTGGTTCATGGCAACACGTGCCTTCTCACGATTGAAAAAAGCCACTTCCCTTGCAACAATTTTTAACCCGGGATATTTTTTAATTGTATCATTAAATCCTTTACCGCGATCATGGGCTGCTGATGTGCCAGGCGCACCTTCAAACTCAAGAATTTTACCTTTTTGATTCAGCTTTTGCGCAATATATTCTGCTGCCATTTGACCGCCTGCCACATTGTTGGATTCAATATGACAGATCACTTTTTCTGGTATTGAAGACTTTCGATCCACTGTCATGACAGGGATACCCTCAGCATGGGCAAGCTCAATTGCAGGTGACACACTTTCTGCATGGGTTGGATTGATTATAATGATATTGGCTTTCTTCTCAATAAAAGATTGAATATCTATAAGTTGTCTGGCATCATCGTTGTCTGCGATTGTGGTATTTAATTGCAAGCCAAACAAATTTGCAGCTTGAGACGCGCCATCAAGTAATGTTTTAAAGAAAGGCGTGCTATCTGCCAATGATAATGAAACATTTTTATCAAAGCAATCGTAAGTGATCAGATCAAGGGGGATTTTTGTAAATTGTGGCATTATATTGCCATGCATTCCTTTTGACGCCAACATAACACCATATTCACCCATCATTTCGGGATGCTGCTCAACTGTGACATGCATGCGTTTGTTTCGCATTTCCGAGCGGGCTTCCTCAATATTGTCATAGCCGCTAATTAAAATATCTCCGGTCAGTCCAAACATGTCCAGAGACTGGATTGCACCAACAGCCATACTGTCATTTGCACAAAAAATTGCATCAATTTGTGTATATTTTTGAAGAAGTTTCGTTACCAGAGAGAGGGCTTCTTCAGTGTGCCAGTTGGCGCTTTCACTGGCAACCACTTCGATATCACTTTTTGCAGTAATACTATCAATAAAGCCTTTTTTTCGCAATTCTGCATTTTCAACGCCTCGAATGCCTTCGATAATTAGAACACGACCCTTGTTTCCCAATTTGTTTTTGAGGTAATTGCCCACAAGACAGGCCCCTTGATAATTATCAGATCCCACAAATGGTATGTCAATATGCATCTGTTTCATCGTATCTTTATGAAAAGGATTATCAATATTCACAACCACAATGCCCTGGTCAATGGCTTTTTTACAAACTGGAATCAGTTGTTTTGAATCTGTGGGGGCAATAACTATGGCACCATATTTTCTGGAAATGAGGTTTTCAACAATACCAATCTGTCGTTTGACTTCTGTCTCTCTTTCAACGCCAAAAATTTCTAAAGGAATTTCATTTTTTTCAGCAAACTGTCTTGCCCCTTCCTCCATTTTAATAAAAAAAGGATTGGACAGTGCTTTCATGATCAATGCAACTTTCTTATCGTTAGCAGCGGCCATAGCTGTTGCGGTAAAAAGACATACCATACAAATTAATGCAATTATTTTTTTCATTTAACCTCCTTGATAAACAAATAATTATTGGCGATGGTTTAACAGTTTTTTTTAACGTACAAATGTTTTAAATTGCCAGGCTGACTTTATCAGCAGAATTATTTTTCTTTTCAGAAGTCTGTTGCTTTGTTTCGAGCTCGGCTGCGATTGATTCAATAGCTCTGTCAAAAGCACCTTTTAGCTCGGATAATAACTGATTGACTTCAATGAGTGCCTTTTTTTCATTATAAAAATTGGCCTGAGTCAGGCGTTTCATCATGTATTGATAAAGCTCATTCAAATTGTCAGCCAATGTTTTATCCTGGTCATGATCCAATGCACAATCTAATTCTGTCAGTATGGCAAGAACTTTTGAGATGTTTTCCCCTTTAATGCGTGGATCCTCTTTTTCCATTCCCATGATGGCAAATCGTGTGAATCGGATGGCACCTTCAAACAATAGTGAAAGAATTTTTCCTTTATTGTCAGTAAATTGTGTTTCCGAATCTTTGTAAGCTGTATATCCCATGGATTTCATTTTTTTACTCCTTGTTTATTGCTAATTTGCTATTTTTGGAGATATCCTAAGTTTTTTTTCAATATTTTTTCAAATGGCACAACCGCCTCAATCGAATATCCACAATGCTCAGGTAGTGTATTGCCTGTATAGAATCTTGTCGTTGATGGATACTCTTTGCAAATTTGAAGTCTATTTTGATGATCTTTACATATACCATCTGAGGTTAACCATGAGCAGGTAAAATACAAATACCCATCAATTTCTTCCTTAAAAATTAATCGGGAATAATCTGGCTTTTGTTGAATCAGATGTTTAAATTGCGATGGGGTCTTTATCCATTTTCCCTCAGATTTCACACGAAAAGACTGGCAACATTTACCGCATTGATTGCATTGACCAATTCTTATCGGTTCCTGGCCCTTTATTTTTAACAAAACAAAGGTAAAAAATCGTTTTATTCGTTTATGAATCTGCATTTCCGACTACACTGATCTAATTTTTCATATTCAAGAAATTTTTCACTTGGGAGAATTTCATGCCATTATTTTCTTCGAATATTTTTGAAAAATACTGGATCATAATTTGAAGCTATTGGATAGTCAAGTATAAAAGTTAGTTATCCTTTTTGAATTAACATTCTTTATAAATTTTGAATTTAATCAAATAACAATTGACCTTTTTAATACCAAATGTTAAAAATGTCTATTTAACTTTAAGGCATTCATATTCAAAATAAATTTATTGAATATGATCTGATGATTAAACAAATAATGGTACGATATCGTACGCAAACAAAAAGAGGTTGAAGCAATGCTTTATTTAATGCGCAAGCATGCGACATCATGGTTTATCAAGCTTGTATTGAGTGCAATCGTCATTGTGTTCGTTTTTTGGGGAGTAGGATCTTTTCGTGAGGAAAAAATTAATCGCGTGGCTGAAGTCAACGGCAATGTGATTACTATAGATCAATATTATGATGCTTATAACAATTTGATTGAGGGCTATAAACGTCAGTTTGGAGATAATTTTAATGAATCCATGCTGGATGCGCTCAATATTAAACAACAGGTAGTTAATACATTGATTGAAAGAGAGTTGATTCTTCAGGAAGCCAGACGCTTGAACGTTCGGGTTACCGATGATGAATTGGCTAAATCTATTCATTCTATTTCGTATTTTCAAAAAGATGGTATTTTTGATAATCGTTATTATATCAATGTATTGAAAAGAAATCGTATGTCACCCGAACAGTTTGAATTATCACAGCGACAGTCCTTGTTACTTGGAAAGCTAAGAGAGCTGGTTATGGGCAGTGTTAAAGTTTCTGATGATGAAGCGCGCCAATGGTTCGACTATAACAATGAAATGGTTAATCTGGATTATGTGGCGTTTGAATCAGATAGTTATACCAATATTTCACCCACACAAGAAGAAATCGAAGCCTTTTATGAAGCCAAGAAAGATGATTACAAAACCGAATTGGAAGTCAAGGTTGTTTATGTAATGTTTGCAAAAGATAAATATCAATCGGATATCACCATCAGTGATGAACGTATTGAAATGTATTTTGAATCCAACAAAAGCGATTTTGAATCGCCAAAAACAGTTGAAGCCAGACATATTTTACTCAAGTCTGATGTTCCTGCCGAATCTGAAGCGGATGCTGCAGTGAAAGCCCGGGCCAATGAAATTTATATTAAAGCAACAGAAAAAGATGCGGATTTTGCCAAGCTGGCACAAGAATTTTCAGAAGGCCCCAGTAAAGATCGCGGTGGTTATTTGGGCACTTTTAAACGTGAAGATATGGTTAAACCTTTTTCAGATAAGGCTTTTTCCATGAAAGCCGGTGAAATCAGCGAACCGGTGAGAACATCCTTTGGTTGGCACATCATTAAAGTAGAAAACGTAAATGAAGCTGTTGCTCTGACACTTGGTGGTGCCACGCCAGAAATACGACAAAAACTTATTGATGAAGAAATTGACAACCGAGCCTATGATGCGGCAGAAAGTTTTTATGATACAATTTATGATGATTCTCTTACAGTGGCAGCCAAAGCAAGCGGTCTATCCGCAGTTGTCACCGAATTTTTTGGCCGACGAGGACCATCAACATTGTTAAGGGATCGTTATTCCTTTGCACGAAAGGCGTTTGAGCTGGAAATTAATCAAATCAGCGATATTGTGGGGTTAGATAAGGGATATTATATCATTCAACTGCTTGAAAAGCAGGAACCCTTTGTTCAGGATCTTGTTGTTGTGCAGGATCGCGTTGATAAAGATTTTCGCAAGGACAGGCAGTTGAAATTTGCATTTAACGATGCACTGCAATGCTTAAAATCTATATCAACAAACAGTATGGCTGCATCGACAACAGAGACATCGTCCTACGATACCTCATTGACGCAAACTGCAACCCATGCGCAAGCTTCAACACAAACTGCACTGGCTGATGCAATATACAGTTTTACCAGTACAGGATTTTTCAAAAGAAATGAGGCCATCCCTGAAATTGGCCAGGAAGATGAAATATCCAAAGCCGCTTTTGCCTTGACACAAAGTGAACCTGTTGGATATACAGTTTTCAAAGGCTACAAAGGGTATTATGTAATCCGATTGAAAGCGTACAAACAGCCTGATGACAAAGAATTTGAAGATGCTTTGGTATCAGTAAAAGATACGATTCGCCAGAATCGGGAAAGTCGATTTTTTGATGATTGGATCAAACGCTTGAAAATGAACAGTAAAATTGAAATTGAAGATCGGTTTCGGGAATCTTTATGATCCATGTTTCCAATACGCGATACGATCCAGTCGCAATGCTTACCCATTGTTAACTATGCATTGATCGGCATCAACATAATCTGTTATGGCATGCAATTGTCATATGGACCCATGGAGGAAGGACTGATTTTCCTTTATGGTTTATTGCCAGCAAGATATTCGATGCCTGAATTATCAATGCATTTTACAATGGGGCAGCAAATATTTTCGTTGATATCATTTATGTTTTTGCATGGTGGCTTTTGGCATCTATTGACCAACATGTGGACATTATATATTTTTGGTGACAATGTTGAAGATTATTTTGGTTCTATACGCTATTTGATATTCTATTTGCTATGCGGCATGGTGTCCGGGCTGGCTCATTTATTGACCAATTTTTACTCACCAACGCCAACAATCGGTGCAAGCGGTGCCATAGCTGGGGTTATGGGGGCTTATTTTATTATTCACCCAGGCGCTAAGATTTTGACGTTGATACCCATCATTATTATTCCATACTTTCTAGAAATACCGGCATTTATATATTTGGGTATCTGGTTTGTGATTCAAGTGATCAGCGCAGCCGGCAGTAACAGTGAAGTTGGTGGAATTGCATGGTGGGCTCATATTGGTGGATTCATAGCAGGAATCGTTTTACTTCGTATAATGTCTGATATGCCGATTTCTGAAGTTTCTAAAAAATTAAAAAACAAAACAATAAGACGTCGGACACCCCATTTTCAAATTATTCGCCCCATTGGCGCAACCCATGAAGATCATTTATATGCAAATATTTACGTAACACCCTATGAATCCACGCATGGCGTCCGAAAAACAGTGAATATCCCCTGGGGATTTCACGATCAACTATTTCGGATAACGATTCCGCCAGGCATGCTAAATGGTTCCTTTTTGCGATTGAAAGGCCAGGGAAAGAGATTGCCATCTGGAATGCGAGGTGATTTGTTCCTAAAGGTGATGATACAATGAAAGATTCAATCATTCAATATACTTGCAATGATTATCGCTCTGAAATGATATTGATTTCTTTGAATAAAAAATTAACAGATCCGGGGTTGTCTGAAAAGGATCGTCAGGATATACACAAAGAAATTAAGCGTCTGGAAAAACAGATGGGAATGGCCTGAAACTTTAGCTTTTCTTCGCCTGTAAATGGAGTTTTTCGTGAAAACTGATAAAGAAATCTATAAAATTTTTACAGCATACCCAAAGTATTTATTCCATTGTGCAAACATTCGTAATAGAACGTCGTACACTATGGAATCTGTTACCTTAAAAGAATTTGAACGTCGCACTGATGGCATTTTAAAACCCAAAAATCCAAAAGAGCCAACATATGTCATGGAATTTCAGGCTCAAACTGAATCCAATATTTATCACAGACTGATAATGGAAATGGCATTGTTTGCAATGACACATCCAGATTGCAAAGTGCGAGGCATTTTGATTTTTTTGGATAAAGATATGGATCCAAAGACAAATCCCTGGCATTCTCTGTCAAAAACAAGAAATAAATTTCTAAGAATTGTTTATATGAAGGATTATATAAAAGATCTTGAAAAACACCAACCCAAGCACCCATTGGTTGCTGTTTTTAAACCTTTATTTGAAAAGGACTTAGATAAATTAAGATCTCATTCAAGGATATGGTATCAACAAATTACCAAAAGCCGATTACCCAAAGCAGCGAAAGAAAATTTTCAAAAGGCATTTACAAACTGGCTATTGGTAAGATTTCCAAAATTAAACTATGAGGAGGTTATTCAAATGATTGAAACGTTACCTGATCTTGAAGAAACATTGGCATACAAGCAGTTGGTAGGTATTGGAAAAAAACTTGGCGAAAAAAGTGGTGAAAAACGTGGTGAAAAACGTGGTATCAAAATAACATTGATAGGACAACAAAAATTCATGTTAAAAGAAATTAAACGATTTGAAACCATGAATAAAAAAGGTGAAATTGATGATGTTGTATGTAACAAATTGTGTGCTCCCATTCGGAAAGAACTAAAAAAAGTAAAAGATCAAATCGATACAATGATAAAAGAGTTATCATCGCAAAAAAAATAATGATAAACGATTGTAAAAGAATAGCGTTAATTTTTAAGACATACATTCATTCAAATTTTGAATTTAACATAAAAAAAGGAGAATTAAATTATGAAAAAATGGAAATGCAATGTTTGCGGTTATGTTCATTCTGGTGACACGCCGCTTGATAAATGTCCAGTTTGTGGGGCATCGAAAGATCATTTTGTCGAAGTTATTGAAGAATCATCTTCAAAAGAGGTTGAAATAAAATGGCAATGCACAGTTTGTAAATATGTACATAAAGGTGCGGAACCTCCTGAAAGTTGTCCTGTGTGTGGTGCAGATCAATCAAAGTTTGTGAAACTTGAAGAAGAACAGATTTCTTCTCAGGAAACGACAGCTCAAAAACAAACGCATCTTTCTGATGATACCGGATCTCCCATGACAAAAATTTATCAGTTGATCTCTAAAAACGTGATCGCACATCATTTGCATCCCATAAGTGTGCATATTCCCAATGGTGTTATTCCGGTAGCAGTCGTATTTGTTTTATTGTCCATTATGTTTGGTTCTGGCAATGTTGGGTTGGCAGCTTTTTTTAATACAGTTTTTGTCGCATTGGCCATGCCTATCGTACTATTTACAGGCTTTGTTGAATGGAAAGAACGTTATGGCGGTACCTATACCAATTTATTTATTACAAAATTGACCTGTGGCGGTGTTGTTTTTGCAATGTCAATTATTTTAACATTATGGGGTATTTTTGACCAGAGTGTGACGCAATCTAATGGGGATATTTCCTGGCTGTATCTTATTTTTTATTTTGTAATGCTCGGTGCAGCAGGTATTGCGGGCCATCTGGGAGGTAAACTCGTTTTTAAGGAATAAGAGAATCATGAAACATTGGATTGATCAATTCTCCAATTGTCGCATTCTTGTGATTGGCGATTGCATGATTGATGAATATGTCTGGGGTACAGTTGATCGTATTTCTCCTGAGGCCCCTGTGCCAGTAGTTGCAGTTAAGCGTGACAATGCCACTTTAGGTGGGGCTGGTAATGTTGTCAATAATCTTGCTGCTTTACGCGCTGATGTAACGATTATTGGTACTTATGGATCGGGTGAAAATGGCAGACGTTTGAAAAAAATGTTTGATGACGTTGGCGCAAATACCAATGGCCTGGCATTGGATAAAACGCGCGCAACAACAATTAAAACGCGTATCATGGCATCACAACAACATGTGCTTCGTATCGACAGAGAAACATCGCATCCAATTACCAGTGAAATGGTTTCATTAATCGCAAATAATATCTCCAAATGTATTGAATCTGTAAATCTGATAATTGTTTCTGATTATGGCAAAGGCTTATTGACAAAAGAAATGCTTCAATCAATCATGAAACTGGCAAATGATCACAATAAACCGGTATTGGTTGATCCAAAAGGATTCAATTACGAAAAATATCAGGGCGCCAGTATCATGACGCCAAATCGCAAAGAAGCTGCACTGGCTGTTAATATGGACATTATAGATATGCCTACGCTCATCAGTGCAGGACAAAGTCTTATGGAAATTGTTGGTTTGCCAGCGCTTCTTATTACCTGCGGTCAGGATGGCATGGTTTTGTTTGAACCTGATAAAGCACCTTATCATATTGAAACCCGGGCCAGGCAGGTTTTCGATGTTTCTGGCGCGGGAGATACTGTCATTTCTGTTATGGGACTCGCAATGGCCGCCGGTGCAGGTTATCGCAAAGCAGCCGCATTGGCTAATACCGCTGCAGGATTGGTGGTTGGAAAAGTTGGTACTGCAACCATTACTCAGGATGAACTCCGGGAAGCGCTTGTATGAATTTTATTAAATCACGCGATGACTGTCTTGACGTTTTTGTGCTTGTTCAACCGCGGGCATCGGTGAATAAAATTGTTGGTGTGATTGATAATCGTTTGAAAATTAAGCTCAAAGCACCGCCAGTTGATGGCGCTGCTAATAAAATGTGTATCCAGTTTTTGGCTAAATCACTGCATGTGCCAAAATCTCATATTGAAATTCTATCAGGACAAAGCAGCCGACAAAAAAATATTCGGATTGCTGGCAATCCTGATACAACCTTGCAGCAAATAAAGCGATTAATCCAATGAATATTCCAAAGGTTTCCATTCATGGAGGGCATAGTGGTGAATTTTGTCATCATGCAAAAGACAATCTTGAAGATCTGATAAAAGCATACATTGAAAAAGGGTTTCAATGGGTTGGAATCACAGAGCATATTCCGCCCCCAAACAATGAATTGCGTTATCAGGATGAAATTGATGCCAGACTGGATCACATGTTTTTAAAGCAGCAATTTTCCAGATATATGCGTAAGGCAAGGTCTTTGCAACAAAAATATCAAGATGATATTCAATTGTTCATTGGATTTGAATCTGAAACCTATACAGGTTATATCAGCCATGTAAAGTCATTAATCAATGAATATCAGCCTGATTATGTGGTAGGCTCTGTTCATCATGTGGATGATATCAATTTCGACTATTCACCTGCATTTTATGCAAAAGCAATCAAACATGCAGGGGGAGTTATTCCACTGTATGCACGTTATTTTGATATTCAATTTGAAATGATTCAGCACCTGTCACCCAAAGTGATTGGCCATTTTGATGTTATTCGGATTTATGATCCAACTTATCGAAAACATTTGGAAGTTCCAGAAATTTTGGAACGAATTCATCGCAATTTATCCCTGATTTGTTCGAAACAGTTGATTCTTGATTACAATCTGAGAGCATTGATAAAAGGTGCTGATGAACCCTATGTCAGTCAAAGCATTCTGAAAATGGCCCAATCAATGGGCATTCCAGTTGTACCAGGTGATGACTCTCATAGTCTTGATACAGCAGGTATCAATGTTGAAACAGGTATCCGGCTGCTGAAAAATGCTGGTATAAATATTCATTGGCAAAAACCGGTTTTATAAATAACTTACTTTTTAGGAATGCTCGAATAATAACATGCTCATTTTACTTGATCGTACAAAAAAAATTAGGTCGTGTAGAGACGTAGCATGCTACATTTCTACAGTACAATTACCTCAAAACGAACAATATCAATAAATGGGGAAGTTATTTTCTGAGAATTCCTAAGCATTCTTAAAGGACGTTACCATGAAATACAATCACAATATACTGGGAGCAATCATCCTGTTATTTGTATTGGGATGTGGTTCATCATACGATAATCCTGTGGATCGTTTGAAAAATCAGTTAAAAGATGTGCCCACATATTCCATTATACTTGAAGACATGAAACAGGATGGCAGTATTTTTACACATTACTTTCATAAATACAAAATTGTCCAACTGGATAATGCCTGGGTCACAAATTGGGAGGAAGTTTCCGAGCAATATTATAAACAGAACGAAAATTTTTTGGGCATGACCCTGGGATCTAAAAAGGATGGACAACAGAACAATCATGTCGCGCCTCCTGGCTATGCGTATGTTGGCGATTCCAATTATGGTCAATGGCGTCAGGATTCAAGTGGTAATTCTTTTTGGGAATTCTATGGTAAATATCGCATGTTTACTGATGTTCTGGGATTTTTTACAGGCCCCATATACCGAAACGATTATGATGATTATGATCGGTATCGCAGAGATAGAAGACCTTTCTTTGGGCGAAGTAATCAATATGGCACAAGAGGGACATATACACAAAAACAGAATCCAACATTCTTTCAACGTCGAATGGCACGCGAAGATAAAAAAAAATCTTCCTTTTTGAATCGCGTATCCAATCGCTTTGGTGACAAACGTATTGGAAGAACACGAAGTGGTTTTCGTTCCAGAAGTATGGGGTTTGGCAAATAATCGTGCCACCCCAAAATTAATCCATCACAAAGGAGGACACCAATGATTATTGACAAAATTCTCTCATCCTGTATACTAATTATCTTTTTTTATTTAATTTTTTATATTGGTAAAATCGTTCATGGTATGATTCATCGCTCTTATGATTTAAATGATGAACTGGTAGAAAAGGACAATCCAGCTCTAGCGCTATCTGTTGCTGGATACTATGCTGGTCTGGTTTTTGCGCTTGGCGGATGTCTTGTTGGCCCCAGTCATGGCTTAATTTCTGATTTAATTGATTTGGTTATCTATGGATTTACAGCTATCATATTGTTAAATTTATCCTGGTTTGTTTGTGATTTGTTGATTTTGAGACATTTTCACGTAATTGATGAATTGATTCGTGATCAAAATCAGGGAACTGGTGCTGTTTCATGCGGTGTGAGTATTGCATCAGGTCTTATCATATATGGCGCCATTTCAGGGGAAGGCGGCAATGTCTGGACTGCCATTACATTCTGGTGTATTGGACAAATAATGCTCATATTAGCCGGATGGATGTATAACTGGATTACGCCATACAGTATTCATAAAGAAATTGAGAAAGACAACGTTGCCGCTGGTGTCAGCTTTGCTGGCGCATTGATTGCAATGGGAATTATTGTGGGGCTGTCGGCTGAAGGAGATTTTGAATCATGGGGAAAAGATCTGCCACGCTTTATTTATATTTCTGCAATTGGCCTGGTTTTATTACCAATCATTAGATATTTGACTGATAAAGTCTTGTTTCCAACACAAACGATTACAGATGAAATTGCCAATCAGGACGTTCCCAATGTGGGGGTTGCTTATATTGAAGCATTTTCATATATTGCGGGTGCATTTATTATTTATTGGACAGTTTAAATGAAAAAAAATATTCCATACAATGCGGTTGTCTTTTCAGGCGGCGGATGCCGATGTTTTTGGCAGGTTGGATTTTATGAAGTGCTTTCTGAAACGTATTCATTTGTGCCCAATGTCATTGCAGGGGTTAGTGCCGGTGCGACTATGGCGTGCATGATAGCTGCAAATCGGATTCAGGAAGGCATTCAATTTTTTATAGATATGGCACGTCACAATAAAAAAAACCTTTATATTGAAAATATGATAAATCGGAAACCACTTTTTCCACATCACGACATGTATTCCAAAACACTCAATTTTATAATGGATGATCGGGCATTTAAAACAATTAAACAGTTTCCTGCTGATATTCGCGTATTATTGACGCATCCGCCGGAATGTCTGGGGTCTTTTACAGGCGCATTGATCGGTTTTTTAGCATATTCATTAGAAAAACTATTGTTTGAACCATTACATCCAAAATTCCCAGTGATCCTTGGATACCGTGCAAAAGTGGTTTCTGTTCGATCCTGCCCTGATAAAAATTCGCTGACTGATCTTCTTTTGCAATCATCGTGTACGCCACCAATTATCCCTTTTCTTGAAAGAGATGGAAAACCTGTTTTTGATGGCGGCTTGATTGACAATGTTCCTGCACGAATAATAAATACATCCAATCAAAAAGTACTGGTGCTTCTAACAAGAAATTACCCCAAAAATAAAATTCAACAAATGAAAAATAGAACATATGTTCAACCATCAAGACCTCTTCATATTAACAAGTGGGATTACACTGACCCTGAAGGTATTCAAAAAACATATGATCTGGGAAGAAAAGATGCTGAAAATTTTATCAAAAATAAATGTTTGATCGTTGCCCAGCAATATTGAATTTATTGGCCAATTGTCGTTTATTATAATTAGTGAAATGAAAAAACAAAGATTTGTTTCATAAGGAGAATGTATAAATGGTCAATGACCAACAAAATGAAAAATCAAATATACTTGTTGATCAAATTATTGAAAAAGTAAAAGGATTAACTGAGGATCAACAACAATATATCTTCAGGCAGCTTCAGAAATTTGAATTTATGGAAAGGCGAGAATATCAGCGATTTCGATGCGATCACCTTTACGTTGGCTTTGATGTTGATGGCACACTGACCCGGGAACTTGTTTTGGATATCAGTGAAGGCGGCGTTTTTGTAAAAACAAAGACGATTTTATCTGCGGGACAGAAAGTTATTCTTACATTTGCTGATAGTGATGGTCGTGCGCAATATCGTGTTAATACCACTGTTGTTCGCTCTGTCAACAATGGCATTGCGCTTGTTTTTGATGCCGATAATCAGCAGCAACGCCTTAAAATCAAGTCAATTATGAATTATGTTCGGCATGTGGGATATATTATTGATGAATAATGCATTTTTTCAGATCCTGAGTCAGAACGTTCTTTTCATCATACAACATTGGATTGTCAATTAAGATGGATTTATATGAATGCTTACCTCTACAATAAGATTAGCAAACTGTTTGCATATCATTATCACGATGGCTTAAAAGAAGGGCTTTCACAATTTTCAGGGCAGAGTCGAATTGCACTTATATTTGCCACAGGAAAGAATGCACCTGTGCATATCTGTGATCCTCAAAAATTACTTCAGGGTCATGAGCCTAAACTAAAAGAAATATATATTGATAGCGATAAATGGCGTGAAAATGCAATTCATACGTCTCGACTAAGCGTTCTTGACCAGCCACTCCCAGAAAAAAATTTGCAACTGGCAGGCTTGATTTCATATGGAGGAACATCCCGATCCATATTTTACCAAATGTGGTTTACAGAGCATCACCCCAATATCTGTTCAATTGGCCCGACAGAGCGTTGGTTGGAATATGCTGTGTGGCTGATGTCTCAAGATGTTATCAGTGCCCACGCAATTCATTCCGGGACATCAGGTTATGTCCTTGCCGGTTATGCAACACGTGCAGTTTATGACTACATTATGGATTTGTTAAGTGAATCCTCAGGAATGGATATGCAATTGCCAGTTTACCAGGTACTGAATACTGTGCTGGATATTTCAAACACAAGAGAGGAAGGACAATGGCCACAGGGTGAAATATGTTTTATTGAGCCCCATTACATTGACCATCTGAAATTTATGGCCAAATTTTCAAAACTTGAGCAGCCAACGTTAACCAATGCAAAGCATATACGTAAGCTGCTTATTGCTGTTGAAAATGCACAAAGAAAACTTGTTTCTGATGGCAAACACGTTGTTGGAATTATCAGCAGTGAATCCATTCCTGCCAATCGTTTGACAGCGCATTTCTGTGTGGGACATGGTTTTATCAGAATCAATGGTGAGCTGATCTGTAGTTTTCGTGATGGCAGTTATCACTCATTTACGCAACAGGCCAAACTTGTCCAATTGGAAGAACTGCTTCTTGATTTGAATATTCAACCGGATGAAAATAGTCATAATTTATTTCAATGTATTAATAAAATCGTTCATCATGCAGAAAAAGAAAAACATGGATGCACGCTGGTGATTGATAATAACAACCCCATACTTAAAATATCAGGTCAACATTTGTCAGCGCCTCTGGATCTTAGATTGGCGCATAATATCGAGCTTGCACAATCTTTTTCAAAGCTGGATGGTGCGTTACACATAAGCACCAATATGGAATTGTCTGCCTTTGGCTGTATTCTCGATGGCTTTAGTGTTCCCGGCGAAGATCGTGCAAGAGGTGCGCGATTTAATTCTGCGCTTCGGTTTACATCACAATACGAAAATGTTATCGTGATTGTGGTTTCTGAAGACAAACCTGTTTCAGTTATACAATGTGGTATTGAGTTAAAAGCACAATGTGAATGGTGTCCAACTTCGACATGTTTGGGCAATCCGCCATTATTAATCGATTGGTTGGAAAAATCATATGATTAAATGGTATGTTCTTGTTTGTTTCCTGATGACTGCATTAATTATTTTGCCTTTCTTTTATCAGCCAGAAACCAATTTCTCGGCGCGTTGTATTAAAGTCTTTGACTGTAAACAAATTATTGTATGGATTGATAACCAATGGTTTTGTAATCGAATGAAGATAAGGTTGAATGATATCCAATGCCCTGAAAGAAACACCATTGCGGGAAAGCAGTCTCGAGATTATTTAAAAAACATAATTTATGGCAAAATCATTGATATTGAAATTGTCAAACATCGCTTTTGGGGATGGTCTGATGCGATTATCTATTATAATGGCGACTGCTTAAATAGGGTCTTGAAAACCAAATGGATGCAGTAACAATATTTTTTATTTTATTATGATAAGGAAACCAATATAATGTCTGAAAAAATTCAATGGCAAATAGCCTATCAGGTTGGCGTGCCAGAAGTAGATCAACAACACAAAAAACTGTTTGACATGCTTAACAGACTCCAGGATATTTATGAATCTGGTAACGTAAAATCTGAAATTCAACAAGTGCTTGAAGAAATGGGAGATTATCTCAATACGCACTTTTCATGCGAGGAAATCTATTTAAAGAATCATCCACGCATTGAAGCACACCGCAAAGAGCATTGGTTTTTTGTTGAAAAAACAATGAAATTTACAAAAAATTTTGATCTTAACGATGCAGTATTTGAGTATGAAATACTTGATTTTTTAAAACGATGGTTGATTAATCATGTGTTAAATACTGATATTGTTTATTTTAGAGAGTTAAAAAATCTGAATAGAAACAAAAATATACAGGGGGAATAACGTGTTTCAAGTTGCTGCGATTCAACTCACCCCAATATTGAATGATGTTGAAGCAAATTTAAAGCGTGGTATTCATTTTATGCGGCAGGTTGCAAATGAAGCCGACTTAATTGTTTTTCCCGAATTATGGACAACCGGCTATTATCTTTCCAAGCACGCTTTTCTGGAACTGGCAGAAACCACAGATGGGCCAACAATTAATCGGCTTAGGGAAGAGGCATTAAAAACAAATTCTGTCATTATCAGTTCATTTGCTGAAAAGGATGACCAAAACAATCTTTATATTGCGGCAGCGGTTATCGATCAAAAAGGGGATTTACTGGGGGTGCTTCGTAAAAGCCTTTTATGGGGAAGAGAGAATGAAATTTTTAAAATGGGAGAAATCAAATATCCAATTATCGAAACAAAATTTGCCAAAATTGGTGTTTTGATTTGTTATGAAATGGAATTTCCAGAGCCATCTCGCCTTCTGGCGCTTGAAGGTGCGGAAATGATTGTCTGTCCTTCTGTATGGAGTGTTGCCGCTTCACGACGATGGGATATTCAGCTCCCTGCGAGAGCCCTTGATAATTCAATTTTTATTATGGGAATCAATACAGTTGGAAACAACACATGTGGCAAAAGTAAACTGGTTGGACCGATGGGAGATATCTTTGCTGAAGCATCAGATTCTCGTGAAGAAGTTCTGCTTCGAGCAGTAGATATTCATTCGATCTATTGGGCGCGAGATGAAAACCGCTATTTGGAAGATTATCGTTCAAAACTCACTCCTGGCGGGCAGTCCATTCCAATTCCACTAATTTGATTTAGGAATACTCGAATAATAACATACTCATTTGATTTTGATCGTACAAAAAAATGAAGGTTGTGTAGAGTAGCATGCTACGTTTCTACAGTACATTTACCTCAACACGAAAAATATCAATAAATGGGGAAGTAATTTTTGAGATTTTCTAAAAAAATAAATACAGGAGAATAAATTATGTCTACCAATGAAGACAGTTATAGAAAATTGTCAAAAGTATTGGATACACTACCCAATGGCTTTCCAGAAACTGAAAGCGGTGTAGAAATTAAGCTTCTTAAAAAGATATTCACGCCGGAAGAAGCAGATTTGTTTTGCGATTTGCGACTAAGCTTCGAAACCCCTGAACAGGTGGCCGAACGAACAGGTCGTTCATTGGATGGCCTTTCTGATATGATGAAAAATATGTGGCAAAAAGGTCAACTTTTTGGCGTTGATTTTGGTGAAGTACAGATCTATAAAATGCTGCCCTGGGTTTTTGGCATATATGAGTTTCAACTCAAACGTATGGATCGAGAATTTGCAGAACTTTGCGAGGAATATAACCCTGTTTTTGGCAAACAATTTTTTGAAAACACCCCGCAACTCATGCAAGTCATTCCTATTGAAAATCAAATACAAAACACACAGGCTGCGCTTCCTTTTGAAAAAGTTTCAACCATTATTGAAAAAGGCAAATCTTTTGCTGTCAATGAATGTATTTGTAAAAAGGAAAAAGCCCTGCTGGATCAACGATGTGATAAGCCGCTCGAAGTTTGTATGGGGATAGCCCCAGCTCCAGGTATTTTTGAAGGAAACAATCCCTGGGGCGGACGCGTTATCACTAAAGAGGAAGCTTACAAAATACTTCAGGATGCCGAGGATGCGGGGCTGGTTCATATGACCAGCAATGTTCAGGATGGACAGTTTTATATTTGTAATTGTTGTGGTTGTTGTTGTGGTGTTTTACGTTCTATCAATGAATTGGGCGTAAAAAATGCCATTCATTCAAATTACTATGCTGTTATTGATCCAGATCTATGTGAGAATTGCGGACTTTGTGCATCGGATCGATGCCAAATAGAGGCGATTCGCGAGGGCGATTCGGCATATGAAGTTATCAAGGATAAATGTATTGGTTGTGGTTTGTGCATTACCACATGTCCTGCCGAAGCCATTCATCTTGAAAGAAAACCTTCTGATGAATGTATTACGCCACCGACTGATGAAAATGAATGGTTTAAAAAACGTGCGGATTCACGCGGAGTGGATTACTCTAATTTTGCATAATACATATGTCTATAAAATTATGAAATTATGAAATTATGAAATTATACATTGCACCCATGCGCGGACTCACTGAAGCAGTTTATCGCAACACATTCAGTCGTCATTTCAAAGGGATTGATATAGCTGTCAGTCCCTTTATTACCACTGTGAATAAGATATCCAACAAGCATATCAAGGATATTTTACCACAAAACAATCAAGCCTTCCCTTTAATCCCACAATTGCTAAGCAAAGATCCTCAGGGCTTTATATTGATGGCTGAAAAGTTGTTTGAGTTGGGTTATGAAGAAATCAATTGGAACCTGGGATGTCCTTATGCTATGGTTGCCAATAAAATGCGAGGAAGTGGACTTTTGCCTTATCCTGATAGAATTGATCAATTTTTAGAGGCTGTTTTCTCAAAAATTCCGAATCGATTATCCATAAAATTGAGGCTGGGACGATTTCATGCAGATGAGATATTAATGATTATACCTGTTTTGAATGCATATCCATTATCAGAATTGATTATTCATCCCCGAACCGGCATTCAAATGTATGATGGCACACCCAATCTGGATCAGTTTGAAAAGTGTCTTCTTGTCTCCAAACACCCAATCGTTTATAATGGAGATATCGTCTCAACATCAGATTTTACAAATATTTACGCGCGATTTCAATCATTAAATGGAATAATGATTGGTCGGGGCTTATTGCGCAATCCGCATTTGGGGGAAATGATTAAAAAACCCGATGTGAAAAAAGATTGGATGCGATTAAAGGCGTTTCATGATGAATTGTATCATCAATATCAAAATGTATTGTCTGGACCGGGTCATGTCCTTGGCAAAATGAAAGAGCATTGGAAATATTTGAGTCAGGGTTTTGAACATTCACACAGCCTACTCAAACGAATACTTCGAAGCACGACCTTTAGTCAATATGAATCACATGTGTTAGATGCGTTTTCATTTTAAAAACAATATTTTAGCCTTTCTAGCATTAAACGTGTGTATTATCGATCAATCATATATTTTTTACATTTTACACTAAGTGTTAAGTGTAAAATTGTAAAAAATACATTGAATATGTCAAAAATTTGGTGCTTCAATTTGTCTAATCCATTATAATTATAGTTATTATTAAAATAATGCTTTTCAATTGTGTGGCATGCCTTGTGAAATATTTAATCAGCATACAGCAACCGACTACAGGCGCGACATCATTGGATTACAATCAATCGTTATGCATTATTCAAAATTGAAGAAATACTTGAATGGAAAGATGTGATAGACTTGATTTTTAAATATTTTATGATATTTTTTTATCCAAATATAGCCAAAGATATTGACTGGTCAAAGGCGCCAATATTTATGGATAAAGAATTAAGGAATTCTCGGAAAATAAGTTCCCCATTTAATATATTGAATTCCTATTTTTGAACCTGGATTACGCTGAAGAAGATGAATAAGATGAATTAAAAGTGTTTGATTTCATCTTATTCATCTTCTTCAGCGTAATCCAGGTTCAAAATGAATAGAATTGACTCTTTCAGAAATGAGGAACTTATTTTCAGAGCATTCCTAAGCAAGATTACATCTGATGCAAAAACTGGTTTTGCCTATCGATTTAACAAAAACATTTAATGAAACTATATCACATAATAATGAGGTGCCTAAAATAAAGTATTTAACAACAATAGAACAATTCGCATTAAAAGAGGCACGATTAGAAGCAGAACGACGTGGAGAAAAGCGTGGAGAAAAGCGTGGAGAAAAGCGCGGAGAAATTCTTGGAGAAAAACGCGGCAAACTAATCGGTCAAATCGCACTGTTAGACATGATGCGGCAAAGTAATACATTACCACAGCAGCAATACGAACAAATGATTTCTCCTTTACATATTCAATTACAAACATTGAATGCGAGGACTAAAGTTTCCCAAAAACGCTGAATCTTTACCGGTGTCAATCGTTGCTCACTTTTGCGCGAGTAACCAGAGCGACCAATTTGCTTTATGTACTGATTGAAATTTTGTGTTAGAAATATTGGAGGTTCAATTATATTATGGATACTGAATTAATTCGGTCGTGGTGTTTAGATTTTCCTGAAACAAAACTGGAATATTCAGGAAACTATGAGATTTATAAAGTGAAAAATAAGACCTTTGCAATAATTGAACAAGGTCGGGTTTCTTTGAAGTGTGAAAAAGAAAACTATCAGACCCATTTGATGCATCCTGATATTTCACCTGCAAAAAAATTGGCAA
>Ga0272440_1000857_pt1 | contig 25604 bp, 25 predicted proteins | sample SSMMMBAug17_FD_192440 | JGI IMG/M metagenome (GOLD analysis project Ga0272440, IMG submission 192440) | Marine sediment archaeal communities from Little Sippewissett salt marsh, Falmouth, MA, United States - SSM-MMB-Aug17 | ecosystem: Environmental > Aquatic > Marine > Wetlands > Sediment ...
GTTAGGCGGAGAATATCTTAACAACGCTAATGGAGATAAGAGCAGTCTGCAACGAATGCGAAACCATCTATTTGAAAAAAGGAATTGCACAATTGGAATAAATAGAGAAAATGATTTTGTATTGACAAATATAGATGGTAATGAAAAATCAAAAATAGAAACAGATGTGATCAAAATGTTACTTAGATTAAAAGAGAAGGGAAAGAACAAAGTGCTATGGTGGGATCAACGCGGGATTGTGATGCAAACGATCTGTCAACACTATAAATAGTGGACTTACTATTTCAGAAGCTGCAAAACGATTAGGTGTATCATCTCGGAGCACATACGCACGATATGAACAAGGTAAATCAGTTCCAACAGTTGAAAAATTCAATGAATTAATCCATGCTTTATGCCCAAATATTAATATTGTAATTGAAGAGAGCATAATTTCTTAATTTAGCATTCCTAAGGAATTGCGGCAGATAATTATGGACTTAAAAAATAGATGGAACTCAAAAAATTGAATTTTAATGATGGAGATACCCTTACGTGAGACGTTTTATTTATAAAATGCTTGTCTTTGCATGTCCAATTGTTCTATTTATTTGCCTTGCAGAGTGCTTTATCAGGCAAATTCCAAATGATTATTCTTATAAAAATAAATACTTAACAAATAATGCTCCCGACATTAATATTTTAATATTGGGCAGTTCTCATAGTTTTTATGGAATAAATCCTGAATATTTTACTAAAAACGCATTTAATGCATCACATGTTTCTCAATCATTAAACTATGATCTTTTCATATTCCAAAAATTTAAAAAAAGTTTTTCAAACTTGAAAGTACTGATCTTTCCCATATCTTATTTCACATTGTTTACTCAGTTGGAAGACGGTCAGGAACATTGGCGAGCGAAATATTATTCACTTTATTATAACTGCCGCTATCATTCAAACATAAGGTATAACACTGAAGTGATGACCTCAAAACCATTGACAATAATAGAATTTATGATTAAATATTTTAAAGGTGAAAATAATATCACTGTTTCTAAACTGGGGTTTGGCTTGAATTATTCAAACACTGAGCAGTCAGATTTAACGATGAAAGGAATGTCAGCGGCAAAAAGACATACAAAAAATTCAAAAATGAGTCTGTTGGATACCAACCTGGAACTATTAAGCAATATCTTTGAAGAATGCGACCGAATGGGTGTTCATCCAATTATTTTTACGCCGCCAGCGTGGAAAAGCTATAGAGATAATATTAATCTCAAACAATTATCATTAATGAAAACCAGCCTGACTTCACTCTTAAAAAAATATCCAAAGGTAAAATATTATGACTTGATGGAAGATAATCGTTTTCACAAAGAAGATTATAAAGATGCAGATCATTTGAATAATATTGGTGCTAAAAAATTAACGCGCATTTTAAATGAGATCATTCATCACGATTATCAGATATAAAAATGTATTTTAGGTAAAAAAATGAATAAAAAAAAACTGATTATTATTGGTGCAGGTGAAACATCGGAGATGGCCTATGAATATTTCACCCATGATTCTGATTATGATATTTATGCATTTTCAGTTGATGAACAATATATTCACAAGAACATGCTTTTTGGCTGTCCAGTGATAGCGCTTGATAAACTCAAGAATAACTATCCACCGAATATTTTTGAAGTCTTCATTGCCATATCATATACAAAGCTGAATCGGGTAAGATCACAAATGTATGAACGCCTCAAAGCAATGGGATACTCTTTTTCTTCGTATGTCAGCTCAAAAGCATTTGTATGGAGAAATGTACAAATAGGTGACAACTGTTTTATTCTGGAAAACAATGTCATCCAATCAAATGTAAAAATAGGAAACAATGTTTATTTGTGGAGTGGAAATCATATTGGTCATCGCTCTGAAATTGATGACCACTGTTATATATCATCTCATGTCACCATTTCCGGATTTTGCAAAATTAACAAATATTGTTTTGTTGGTGTGAATAGTTGTCTAAATGATAAAATCCACATAGCCCAAGATTGTATTATCGGATCAGGTGCAGTTGTGGTAAAAAATACTGAACCTGGAAAGGTCTATATTGGAAATCCTGCTACCCCTATGAAAAAGGATAGTTTTAGTGCTTTTAATGTATAAATATATTATATTATTATTTTTTTGATAATAAGGAGTCATCTATGAAATGGAAAAAAAAGGGTCTTGTTTTTAATTCTTCAAAGAAATTAAACTGGGCAAAACATTCAGCGCTTCAGCCAACACCTGTTTTAATTGAAGATAACACTGTTATCAGAATATATATTGGATGTCGTGATGATGAGGGTGTCAGCAGAATTGGCTTTGTTGATGTTTCGGCAAAAGATCCATCAGTCATCATTCGATATTCGGAAAAACCGGTATTAGATATTGGTTCTCCTGGCACATTTGACGAAAATGGTGTGGTACCATCAGCTATCATCAAACGCGACAATCAATTTTATTTATACTATGCGGGTTATCAATTGGGTATGAAAGTTCGTTTTTTTGTTTTTTGTGGCCTCGCTATCAGCAAAGATGGCATCAACTTTAAAAGATATCAGAGGGTACCTATATTGGATAGAACAGATAAAGAACTTTATTTTCGTGTGATTCACAGTATTCGATATGAAAACAATGTATGGAAATGCTGGTATGGTGGGGGAGATAAGTTTGAAAATGAATCCAATAAAAGTTATCCTGTTTATGATATTCGATATTCAGAATCTTCGGATGGTATCCACTTTTCTGGTGAGCCAAAGATTTGTATCCCACAAAAGGGTGGAGATGAACATCGTGTCGGACGCCCATATGTTATCAAAAAAGAAAACACTTACAAAATGTTTTATGGTGTCGGCAAAAAATCAATCGGATATCGAATGGGTTATGCCGAGTCATTGGATGGTATGATATGGAATCGTAAAGATCATATCGTTGGTATTGATGTCGATTCAAATACCAATGCCTGGGATTCTCAAATGATCTCCTATCCAGCAGTTGTTCAAACTGAACAAGAAGTTTATATGTTTTATAATGGAAACAATTATGGCTACGATGGTTTTGGTTTTGCCGTGCTTGAGGAATGGTAAAAATGATCACGATAACATTGTATGAAAATCAACACAGATCAGCATGGAATACTTTTGTGAAACGATCTAAAAATGGAATTTTTTTCTTCCAACGAGAATATATGGAATATCATTCAGACCGATTTATGGATCATTCACTTTTGTTTTTTCAAGATAATAAACTGATTGCTCTGCTTCCTGCAAACAAACAAGACACATTATTGCATTCATATGGTGGATTAACGTTTGGTGGTATTATTTCTGATCATAAGATGAAAATTTCATTAATGCTGGATATTTTTGATGAACTAAAAAAATATATGCGGGATAATAACTTTAATCGCCTGATATACAAAGCAATTCCAAGCATTTATCATACATACCCCGCTGAAGAAGATTTATATGCTTTATTTTTAAACAAGGCACAACTCATTCGTCGCGATGTTTCCGCTTCGATTAATTTGCATGAAAAGATTCTCTATGGCAAAGGAAGAAAATGGTCGGTCAAGAAATCCAGATCAAAGAATTATGATGTTGTCATTACAAATGATTTTGATTCATTTATGAAAATCGAAGAAGAAATGCTGGCCAGTAAATATGGTGTTAAGCCTGTTCATACGCATGAGGAACTTTCATTATTGCAATCGCTTTTTCCAGACAATATTAAATTGTTTGCAATTTATGAAAAGAATCAAATACTTGGCGGTGTGGTCATTTTTGAAAGTACCCATGTGGCGCATGCCCAATATATTGCCGCTACTGAAAAGGGCAAACAAGAAGGAGTGCTGGATAGTATTTTGGATTATTTAATAATGCATTATTATTCACACAAGCGATATTTTGATTTTGGCATTTCAACAGAGAAAGAAGGCAGATATTTGAACAAAACATTAAATCAAAATAAAGAAAGCTTTGGTGCACGTTCCCTTGTCCATGACTTCTATGAAATAGCAATAGATTCTGGAAGGAATTATAATGAATCGTTCTCTAATAAAAATGCTCATTTTTGAAATTATTTGTATTGCTATTGCAACAAATATTTTGTTTGCAAATAACACCAATTATATGAAAGGCTTATTACCAATAACGAAAGAGGAATTGGAATATCAGAATAAAACACATGCGAAAGTTATTGGTATAAAATATAACAAGATTGCCCACAAAAGAATAGATTTTTATGGCAAAAATGGATTGATGCGCAAAATTGAAAGTGTTCCACTAGGATCCGAATTGGAAGTCATAAAAAATAAAAATTTATCAGAATTATCAATCAACAAAATGATGAATGAAATACCTTTGCCAGGCGCTATTGATAATAGTCAACTAAAATTTTTCCCACCCATAAGATCACAAGGACAACTCCCTTCATGTGCATATTTTAGCGGTACGTATTATGCCATGACACACATGTATGCGCTTATCAATAATATTGATGTCAAAAACAATGGAGATAATTTAATATTAAGCCCCAAATGGATGTATAACATGTTAAATAATGGTAATAAAGTAGGTGGATGGTATTATTGGGCATATGAAATTGGAATGAAACATGGCTGTGCAAGCTGGAAAGAATTTCCATATGATCGGAATTATAGAGAATGGTCTTTAGACCAGCAGATATGGAAAAACGCTATTTATCGAAAATTTGACTCCTTTGGTTATATAGATCATACGAATACCAGTACGGGGCTTTATCAAATGAAACAAATGTTGTTGAATGGGTATGTTCTAAATTTTCCAACCTATATCGACTCATGGAATTTTAAAAAAATCAGCGATGATACTGATACGAATGAAGACAACGCGTTTGTGGGTATGGAATGTTGTTACCTGGTCGATGGAAAAAGAGGTTATCATGGCATGACTGTCGTTGGATACAATGATCATATTTGGGTGGATATTAATGAGAATCAGAATATTGATCAGGGAGAAAAAGGGGCTCTAAAAATTGCAAATTCCTGGGGCACTAATTGGAAAGAGCAGGGTTTTTCATGGATGGCTTATGATGCGCTTCGTGATGAATCAAACGTTGAAGGAAGCCCCTCAGGTTATCGTCGCATGACAGGTTTCTATCCATGTCGTGCGCATTGGGTTATCGCAAAAAAAGGTTATTCTCCAGAAGTGATTGGCGGTTTTACTTTAAAGCATTCTCAACGAAATGAATTAATGGTCACACTTGGCGTTGGAGATATTTCAGAAACAAAACCATCTGCCTTATGGATGCCCGGTATATTAAACTATAGTGGAGGACCATATGCTTTTGATGGTACAAGAGTCGCCTGTGAAGGACATTTTGTATTTGATTTTACAGAACTCTATTCAAAGAATTATGATTCTGCAAAAAGATGGTTTATTTCTATTCATGATTCTTCACTTTATCATCCTGCAAAACTATTATATTTTGAATTGACCGATATCGAGAATAATCTTTCTATTCCCTCTAAAAATGCTTTAAAAACAGTTGATCAGGCAACTATTCATGCATGGATTGATAAGGATTTTTCTAACGAAAATATTGCGCCTGAAGCGGTGATTAAAGCATCTAAACTTTCCGGAGATGCACCTTTAACAGTCCAATTTGATGCAACAGAGTCCTACGATTCCGATGGATTTATTTCACGATATCAATGGTATTTTGGAGATGGTCATACCGGCTCAGGTTTGGAAATCGAACATGTTTTTTCAGTTGCAGGCAAATATAGAGTGAATCTTTTAGTGACAGATAATCTCGGAATGACAGATAGCAAAAGCGTAACGATTGTTGCCACTGGATACTATTGGAAAGATAGTGACGATTCCAATGGCCCTGTTTTTAATTGGATGGATATTTCAAAAACAGGAACCTTGATTGAAGGCTTAACAGATGATAGTTTTGCAGGACCATTTCCCATTCATTTTTCTTTTAATTTTTATGGCGTAAATTATACACAATTTTATGTATCATCAAATGGATATATCGGCTTCGGCCCTACAACGCATTATAATCTTTTCAATAATAAACATATACCGGAGACAAGATCACCCAATAATATTGTGGCCTGGAACTGGGATGATTTACATCCCAAACAAGGCGCTGCCTATTACCAAACAATTGGAAATCAATTAATCGTTCAATTTGAAAATTATGGTGCATTTTCATCTGATGGGACTGTCAATGCTGAAGTTGTTCTAAATGCTGATGGATCTTTTATATTTAACTATCAAAATTTCGGTCATGATTTTGATCATAGCAGCGCAACAATTGGAATTGAAAATATGGATGGTACAGATGGCATTGAAGTTGCTCATAATACAGAATATTTGCATGATTTGCATGCGATTCAGTTCTATAAAAGTTCTTATGAAAATGATAAAATGTTAAACCAGCAAAGAAAGTATTTGGAATTCGTCAGTATCCCAGCATATGGTAATAGAATTAAAAATTTGGAAGGATATGTGAGTCTTCTTCGTTTTGATCAATATAAAATTGTTGTTTTTATTTATGTTGATGAATGGCGCTTAAAGAAAGGAACGAATCAGAAATATATTTCAATCTGTCCAGATAGCAGGTGGTCTTGTGATATTACGACGTCAGCAAATGATCATACCGCTACAAAAATTGCTGTTTACCTTATGCCTAAAAATGAAAAGCTAATTCTCAAAGATCACTGTAAAACGCTTCCCCGCATTTTGTTCAAAAAAGCGATTGATTATAAAGAAATTATTCGAGAACAAGAATCTTATTAGTTAATTTGATTCAGCCTTACTCATTTTCGCTTTAATTCTTTTCAAAACAGATGGGGGAACCATCCCTGAAATATCACCATCAAACCGGGCAGCTTCCTTTATAATTGATGAGCTGGTATAGATCCATCGCAATCCGGTCATCAAAAAAACTGTCTGAATGTCACGATTAAAACGACGATTCATCAATGCAAGCTGAAACTCATATTCAAAATCAGAAACAGCACGCATGCCGCGCAGAATTGCAGCCGCATTGCAGCTTTTTGCATAATCCACAAGCAATCCATCAAATGTTTCTATTTCAACATCTTCAATATCTTTGGTGCTTTCTTTTAACATTTCAACACGTTCTTCAACTGTAAATAAGGATTTTTTTGATGGATTCACCAAAATAGCCATAATAACATGATCAAAAATATACAGGCCTCTTTCCAGAATATCCAGATGACCATTGGTGACCGGGTCAAAAGAACCTGGATAAATGGCGATACGTTTCACAATTCTCTCCTTTTCGTTTTTTGACATTATAAAGAAAAAATAAAATATATCCTGAGAAATTTTCAAATAAAAGTAATTGTCAGTTATTTTAACTGACTTAACAGTTTTTTGGCTTCAGGCCAGTCATAAAGCTCGGAATCCCAGACATAAGTAGGTTTCTTGATATTCAGACATCGCTGAAGTTCTTTTTTGGCAAGTTCATTATCTCCATTTTTCATATGCACTCTGGCCCTTTTAACAGATGACAATGTCAGGTTGGGGTCCATTTCAACAGCTTTGGCAGTGAGTTTATCTGCTTCACTAAGATCCCTTAATGGCCAAGGCGTTTCAGTGTACAAAACAGCTAAAATTACTCTTGCAAGCACTGAAAAGCGATTATTTGGTTCCAACTCAATGCATTTATGCAGATTTCTTTTAGCACTTTTAACCAGACCCATCGCTTTAAAAATACCGGCCAATTCTGCAAGTTTGGCTTCACACGTTCCGACCCAGTATAAAGCCTCAACTGAATTGGGATTTATGCTGACAGCTTTTTTAGCATTTTCAAGCGCCTGATCATACAGTTTTTTAGATGCGGTTTCATCTTTGGTTTCCTGGGCTTTCTTAAATGAGATTTCAGCAATTTTCCAATAAGTTTTGTCATAATTCGGGGCAAATTCTAATGCTTTTTGGTAAATTGCATAGGCTTTGTCCAAATTGGCAGTATCCTTGTGCATTTGCCCCAGTAAATTCCAGGCTTCTTGATAATACGCATCTAATTGTTTTTGTTTTTCAGGCGTCAATTTTTCGGCATAGATCGGTATGCAGTATACAAGCATAATCAGAATTGCTGCCATTACCTTTTTAATAAAATTGGGCTTTCGGTTCATTTTAACATCCTTTCCTTGGGTGAAGTCTGAAAAATAACTTCACTGATAATTGTTTAAGTCATGTATGAATGAAAATAATACTCAGGATATATTAAATTTTTTTTTAGTTATGAAAAATTCTGATTATATCGGCTAGAAACAAAATCCGATTTAATCTGACTTCTATTCATTTTCAATGATCAGAATATCCGGACACTGCCGCCACATCTGACAATAATCCATACCATACCCAACAACAAAAACATTCTCAATTTCAAATCCAATATATTTTACCTTAACAGGGACTTCTCGCCTTGATGGTTTATCCAAAAATGAACAAATTTCAATGGATGCCGGCTGTCTTTGATTTAAAATTTCAATTAATTTGTTTAGCGTCAAACCTGTATCCACAATATCTTCAACAATTAAAACATGTTTATTTTTGATATCACAATCAATGTCCTGCTCAATTTTGACCTTCCCGGTGGTATTTTGCCCATCATAGCTTGAAATTTTCATGAATTCAACACGAACTTTTGGCGTTAATTCTCGAATCAGATCTGATCCAAAAATAAAAGCGCCTTTTAATAGTACAATCATATAAATTTCACAGTCAGAATAATCTTGAGAGACTTGTCGGCCTAAATCTTGCACACGACGCTGTATAATGTCTTTATTAAACAATATTTGATTCATAATGCTCCTTTTTGTAAATATCAAAAAAATTCAGCTTGCAAATTCACAAAAAAATGATACGCTTAATCTTTACAACCAAAAAAACTGGAGGTTAGATGGCAACAAAAGTTAAAAGAAAAGCAAAAAATTATTTAATCAACCGAAGAATGCAACTCAGACTGACGTTTAAGTTCATTGCTTTAACAGTCAGCTTTTGTCTTGTGATTGGTGTTCTTGTATACCATACCATATGGCCAGTTGTGTCTGGATTTGTGCCTTTAGCGTTGATCAACAATCTCAAAGGCTTGATTTTTTACCGATTGTTCTATTTCAGCATTCCATTGTTAATACTCATTATGGCATGTTGTATTGTATTTACACATAAAATTGCCGGCCCTATTTACAATATGGAAAATAAACTTGAACAATTACTGGCCGGTGAAATACCTCCATTAATCATTTTAAGAAAAGGTGACGAACTGCAAGAATTGGCAGATAAACTAAATTCAACCATAATCAAAGTAAAAGAAATGCGTGAATCAAATTCGAGCCAAACAAAATCTTCACCTACTCCCAAATGGTTGAAAAAAGATCAATAACACTAATGAATACTTGAGAAATAACTTAGGAATGCTCGAAAAAAAACTTCCCCATTTTCAAAAATCGGACTGGTCTGACCTGTCCGACTTGTCTGACTTTACCGAATGGGGAAATTATTTTCAGAGCATTCCTTATAAGCATGTTCATTTTCGGTTTTAGATCGTAGAGACAAGGCATGCCTTGTCTCTAAAGAACTTAAACCGCAAACAAACAATATTAGAAATAATTAAAACCTAACGAATCGAATGCTTTTGTTTACACAAAATTGAGAAATAGAATATTAAACCAGCGCCAGTCATTAACAAGCCAATCCCCTGCGCAGGTGATAACATACCAAACCAGAAAGCGCCTCTATCATCTCCGCGAAAGAATTCAATGCAAAAACGACCCAAACCATATAGGCATAAATAAGCGATCGCAATTCGACCTGCTTTTGGCTTACGAGAACTCATCAAAACCAATATCCCAAATAGGGCAAAATTCATCACAGATGAATACAACTGAGTTGGGTGAAGCATTACATTTGGCCGTGCTAAAGTTAATGGATGCGTAAAGGTAACCGCCCAGGGAAGATCACACATTCGACCATAGCAACATCCCGCAAAAAAACAACCAATACGACCAAAACCATGGGCCAATGCCACTGCTGGTGCCAGAATATCAAGCGTTTTAAGCATAGGCAATTTTTTTATTCTCATATATTGCCAGGCAAAAATTAATGCAGCGATAAATCCACCATAGAAAACCAGGCCGCCATTCCATATTCGAAATATTTCTAAGCAGTTATTTTCAAATGTTTCCCATTCTAAAATCACATATAACATACGCCCGCCGATCATACCACAAATCAGCGCATAAAAGCATAGATCTACGATAACTTCAGAATTAATATTTTTTCGCTGCGCTGTTTTTGAAACATAGGATAAGGCAACGAGAAATCCCAATGCAATACAAAATCCATAGGTATGAATGGTTAATGGGCCTAATTTGAGTAGAACAGGGTACATGTTTTGTCCTTTTGGCTTTTTACAGAACCTTTTTGATAATCATATAATACATCAATACAGTCACCCCCACTGATACAGCACTATCTGCCACATTAAAAGCAGGCCAATGATAACTGCCAATGTAAAAATCCAAAAAATCCACGACTTCACCCATGCGAAATCGATCAATCAGATTTCCTACAGCCCCTCCAAAAATCAGGCTGAGAGACACCAATAAAAATGGAAAATTTGCTGGCGCTTGATGATAAAAATATACAATGACACCCAAAGAAATGAGCGAAACACCATGAAACAGAATTTGCCGAATAAGCGGGCTCTGATCTGCCATAAACCCAAATGCACCCCCTGTATTATGAATATGTGTAAGATTAAACACATTTTCAATAATTGGAATGGATTCATACAAGGGCATATTTGCAAGAACCAACAATTTTGTCACCTGATCCAGAATAATAACGATCAGACTCACAATTATGAGAATTCGATATTTTGCCACAATCAGGTCCTGTTTATTTCATGGAGGATATCTTGACATCGCTTGCATGTATCAGGATAAACATCGCTTGTATTTACTGAAGTATCATAGACCCAACATCGCTGGCATTTTTTTCCATCAGCAGCTTCAACCTTTACATGAAAATTTTTGATATTATCGCTGGTATATGCATCTTTGATTTCATCCTTAACAACTGAAACCTTTGATACAATCAATAAGGATCTTAAATCATCCAAACCGGTCAACAATTCATAAATATCATCCTGCGCGCTGATAATGACATGGGCATCCAATGAATGACCGACAATTTTTTCATTTCTGGCCAGCTCAATGGCTTTGGAAACCTCCCCTCTCAGTGAAATGAATTGTTCCCAACGTTCTGCAAGTGATGCATCCATTTTCAGCAAATCTTCATTTGGAAATAGAAGCATATGAACACTCTGTGTACGATCCTCTTGTCCAGGCATATGTTTCACAATTTCTTCAGCAGTAAAGGCCAGGATAGGGGCCATCAGACGAACCATCGTATCAAGAATATCAAACATGGCTGTTTGAGCACTTCTTCTGAGTAAAGATTTTGAAGGATTGATATACAAACGATCTTTGAGAATATCCAGATAAAAAGCAGACAATTCCAGCGTACAAAAGTTATTGAGGCTGTGATAAATGGTATGAAACTCATATTCATTATATGCATGACGGCATCGTTTAATTAACTGCTGAAGGCGATGCATGATGTATTGATCCAGTTCAGTCATTTGGTCATATTCCACGTGATCATTTGATGGATCAAAATCATGAATATTTCCAAGGATGAATCTGCAAGTATTTCGAATACGACGATATGAATCAGATAACTGTTTAAGAATATTATCAGAAATGCGAATATCATCCCGATAGTCCGCAGCTGAGACCCATAAGCGAAGAATTTCAGCACCATATTTTTTGATCACTTTTTCAGGCGCTACAATATTTCCAACGGATTTAGACATTTTTTTGCCATGTTCATCAACAACAAATCCATGTGTTAACACCGCTTTATAAGGCGCTTTACCGCGTGTGCCCACTGATGTCAGCAAGGAACTGTGAAACCAGCCGCGATGTTGATCACTTCCTTCAAGATACAGATCTGCTGGCCAATCCAGGTAATCTCTATCTTCAAGTACTGCCGCATGGGTAACGCCAGAATCAAACCATACGTCTAAAATGTCCATGCCTTTTTGAAACGCGTTATGACCACATTCTGGACATTGTGTGGATGCTGGAATAAATTTATTTTCATTATCTTTTTCAAACCAGATATCTGCGCCATGCTTTTCAAACAGCACGCCCACCTGGTCCAATATTTCTTGATTAATCACAACCGAATCGCATTTCTTACAATAAAATACAACAATGGGAACCCCCCAGCTTCTTTGGCGTGAAACACACCAGTCGGGTCGGTTTTCGATCATGCCATAAATACGTTCTCTTCCCCAATGCGGGACCCATTGGACATTATCAATTTCTGTCAATGCTTTTTTGCGAAGGTCATTTTTCTCCATAGAAATAAACCATTGAGGAGTGGAGCGAAAAATAACCGGTTTTTTACATCGCCAGCAATGAGGATATGAATGTTTAATTTTTTCAGTTGCCAGAAGCGCATTGTTTTCAGCAAGTTTTTCAATAATGGCATCATTGGATTTAAAAACAAACTGGCCTTCAAACAAGGGATTTTCATCAGTAAAGCAGCCTTTACCATTGACCGGTGAAAAAACATCCAGATCATATTCCAAAGCGCACTCATAATCTTCACGACCATGCCCTGGTGCTGTGTGAACACATCCTGTGCCAGCATCAAGCGTGACATGTTGTCCCAGAATAACGACTGATGAACGATCATATAGCGGATGTTTGCAGGTTTTATGTTCGAGATCTTTCGCTGCAATGCTGCAAAGTTCTTGATAGTTTTGACATTCAAATTTTTGCATACAACTGTCAACCAGCTCTCTGGCAAGAATAAGAATTTCATTATCATTTGTTGAAATAGCGACGTATTCAAAATCTGGGTGAAGTGCAATGGCCATATTTGCAGGGATTGTCCAGGGGGTTGTTGTCCATATAACGATTGCGACATTTTTATTGGCCAGGCTGTCGTGAATATCACTCAAATCTGATTCACATTGAAATTTCACAAATATGGATGGTGAGCTTTCATCCTCATATTCGATTTCAGCTTCAGCCAGCGCTGTTTGGCATTGACAACACCAATGCACCGGTTTGTTTCGGCGATAGAGACTATTGTTCAGCGCAAATTTACCACATTCTTTCGCAATGATTGATTCAAAACGATAGTTCATGGTCAGATAAGGTTTTTGCCATTCTCCCATTACGCCGAGACGTTTAAATTCATTGCGTTGAATATCAATATATTTTTTTGCATAAGCCCGACATTTTTTACGAATATCGACCTTGCTTAGTTCTTTTTTCTTTTTACCCAGTTCTTTATCCACATTATGTTCAATAGGCAGGCCATGACAATCCCATCCAGGTACATATATGGCGTCAAACCCGGCCATCTGGCGAGATCGGACAATAATATCTTTTAAAATTTTGTTCAAGGCAGTACCAATGTGAATATTTCCATTGGCATAAGGGGGACCATCATGTAAAATGAACCGCTTTCTGTTTTTGGACTGTTCTCTCAAGCGCTCATACAATTCCAGGTTTTCCCAATTTTTCAAATGTTCCGGCTCTTTGTTGGGTAAGTTGGCTTTCATCGGAAACTTTGTTTTGGGAAGATTTAATGTTTGTTTATAATCCATTCAGATTACCTCCGATAATTATTTTTCATAATACTTATAATTATATGTTGAAAGTTTTAAAAAGTCAATCAAAGACCAGTATTGAAATCAATGATTTTAGAATGGGAAACTTATTTTTTTAAAAAGTCCTAAATGTTTTTTAGAGAACATAAGCGGTTGCGTTACAATGAAATATGTGTTACCCGAATGTTTACTATAAGATCCCAATATATGGAAGCGTATTATAAAATGAATAAAATACAAACAATTCACGATGAAGTATCTCCCATTGTAGCGCAAAGAATAAAAGCTCTCAGGGAACTTCGAAAAAAGTTAATTGGTCTTGATCCGGAAGATGCTTTGGATTTGATTATTTCTTGTGATCAACCGATTCCATTGGTTCACTCTATTCCTGCACAGGATTTACTTGTGCTGATCCATGAAATTGGCTACCAGGATGCACTTCCCATACTATCACTGGTATCCGAACAACAATGGCTCTATCTGATGGATGCCCAAATATGGAAACGAGATCGCATGTGCATGACAGAAACAACGCGATGGCTATATTTATTACTCAAAGCAGAGCCGAATCGTTTCATTCAATGGGTGTTAAAGCAGGAGCCCATTTTTTTTTATTTCTATCTTTATCAAAATTTAGAAATTTTAGCTTTACAGGAAGACGAGGATTTTTCAGATTTACCTGACTCATTCTTTACGATGGATAATGTTTACTATGTCTCTGTATCCGATTATCGGCTGTCTCAGCCTTTGGATCGTGAAACAGAAGAATTACGAGAGGAATTTATACTGGAATTTTTTAAAAGACTGGCTGCATATGATCATATGGAATATCAAAATATATTGATCAATACTTCGGCGGTGATCCCGGCTGAATATGAAGAAGAAAGTTTCCGCTTGAAAAATGTTCGTCTTGAATCCTATGGATTCCTTCCCTTTGAAGAAGCCATTGGTTTATATCAACCGATTCCCGGTAAAAAAATCTTTAAAGCCAACAATGGTTATGAAAAAACAGTTGGAAATGAAACAGTCAACACACCCCAATTACCCATTCAAAGTATACCTGGCGATAATTATTTTTATGAAATATTGATGCAAGAAGAATCAGACGCTCAAGTTTCCAACCTTCACCTTCAATTTGCTCATCTTTGCAACCAGATCATTTCAGCAGATAACATTATTGTGACATCTCGTGATATTCTAAAGAAGGTTGTTGAAAAAGCATGTGGTTATATTCATATTGGCATTGAAATCTTGCTTGACGGCCAGGCGCCTCATTCGGAAGCATTAAAGAAAATAGCTTTGGATTATCCGGTTAAGCATTTGTTTCAATGGGGATATGGACACGTATTGAAAATAAAATGGAAAGTGGATGCATGGTATCGCCACAGCTTTGCCCATAATCAAGGGCTGACATTGAGTTTTTGGGGAGAAAAATGGATGGGGTTGTTGGGTGGCATGCTGCTTAAACGACCCAGATATTATGTTGATTTTGAAGATGGAACTTTATATCGTGAATTTAAATCCATAACTGAGGTGAATCATGTCAATGAAATCTTAAAACAAATTATTGCTTTTGATGAAATGCTTTCACTTTTTTCAGTGGAAATGAGTATTAATACTGAACATCAGTTGACATTACAAAATATGTTGCTAACACTTTTTGCGAGAGATCAATTGAAACTGTCTCATGGGTTATCACCAATTCCAATTAGACAACTCAAAGATTTTTATCAATCCATGTGGAAACTGGATGCCAATGGATCAAGAACAGATATTCATCCATTGTTTAAAGCATCATTTCTTCAATGGTTTTCAAAACAAACGCGTTTTGATATTGAGTATTTAAATCATCGTCTGGGTGATGCTTTTGAGCAGATTTTTGAAGAACTCTACTTAGAGATGTCCGATATTTCATTTGATGATTTATCATCAAGGCATGTTTACTTATTTTTGTTGTCTGAGAATCAATAATCGCATAGGTCTATAAGTTTTGGTATTGAATTGAATTACCAAAACCAGAAGAATTAATAATTTAATAAATGGAATTGCTCTAAGCCTTATTTTGTTAGACTGTTACAGGGAGCCAAATGAAGAAAAAACCATTAGGGCATAAAAATTATGGACATATCCCCCATCTGCCAGGCAGCCGAATGGGGCCTGGGGATCATAAATGTCATGATGGCCAGGAAAAAATTGCCTGCAAAAAGGTACGTGACAAATATGACAGAGTTATCGTTCAGGAAAAACTTGATGGTTCTAATGTAGGGATTGCCAGAATAGATGATATTTTATATCCCCTGACACGAGCCGGATATATTGCCAATACATCACCATTTAAAATGCATCATGTTTTCAATGATTGGGTATTTACGAATATGGATCGCTTTATGTCTGTTTTAAACAATGGTGAGCGTCTATGTGGGGAATGGCTATTGATCGCCCATGGCACATACTATAAATTACCACACGAACCATTTGTCGCTTTTGATATAATGACAGATAAACATAAACGAATGCCATTTGATGAATTTTGCAGCAGAATCAGAAATAATTTTGTAATGCCTCATGTTATTTCTGATAATGGCCCGATTTCCATTGAAAGAGCATTAAAATTGCTAGGCACATTTGGCTTTCATGGAGCCACTGAACCGGTTGAGGGTGCCATATGGCGGGTCGAGCGGAATATATTGATAGATAAACAACGTGGCAATATTGCCGGTAGAAAACAGCAGGTGGATTTTATTGTAAAATATGTCAGACCGGATAAAGCGGATGGTAAATATTTAAGCCAGCTAATAGAGAATAAATATTGTTTGCATGATGGCGTCTGACATGAAAGGTGTAGTGTTTATGAAAGAGATAAAGAGATTATTACATACACATTGTATTTCATTCTCTAACAAACACGAAATTATTAAGTTTTTAAATGGAATTATTTGGTAATTTGTTTGTTTTAGGGCATTAACAAGAAAATTCATTCAGCACTTGATATTTTTTGATTGTTTTTCATATCGAGCTAATTCTCATTAAGTTTGACTTTTTTCAACTTTATTGTAATAATCTTTTTATAGCTAATTGGCGGGGCTGTTACAAATTTTGCAGTTAGCGAGAACATTTTTTAACATAAATACTAAGATTCTTTGCATACACTTTCGTTATTGGTTATTGAAAAAAAAAGTTCATGGTAATTGCAAATTTTGAGCAAAATCAAATCAAGTCCTTTTTGCTTTTGGTGCACCTCACACCTGTTCAATGTGAATATCAAATGAGAAATTCTCAACTTATATTAAAGTTTTTGTAATTTCGATAATACCTGCTACTGTCAAATTATTTGTAATAGCAAGTCCTTGATTATTAATAAATGCATTGGAATCTTGAATTTTTGACTTTTTTTCTTGTTCTGTTGCTACATTTTCCACTTCCTTACCTTTCTGAATAATTTCCGATTGCTTATCAAGATCCAATAATCTTATAAAATTGGCTTTAGCCGGCTTTAGCCATACGCTATTCTTAGCATTGCCGAAATCGTACATTCTTTACTGAAATTGTTTTCCCCTAATAACTTAATTTTACATACGCCCAGTTTGATATTAGAAGCTATACCCCACAGCAAAATGAAGCCGTCCCCTATCTTCATTTCCAAAAACACGATTTTTAAAACCATACATAAAACCAATAGGGCCAATAGGTGTATGATAGCGAAGTCCGCCGCCAGTGCTGTATCGAAACTGTTTCATTTGCACTTCTTTTCTGATATCAAGCAGTTGTCCGGCATCACAGAATAAAAATATTTCAAAGTTAAAACCCAAATCGTATCGCGCCTCAAAGCTGCCTGATAGAATTGTTTCACACCCCACAGGCGTTTCCTGGTTATCAGACAAAAACATATTTTCTTTAAATCCACGAACATCTGATGATCCACCCAAATATAACAATTGATCTTCAGGGATTTTATCAAGTGCGCCATAGGCTTGAATGGTCTCATAGCGCCCTGTCAAAGCAAGGTTCAAGTGTGCATTAAATTTGTAATACCCTCTGATTTCCAAATAATACTTGATAAAATCATCTAAGGAATTGGCAATGCCTTGTGAAATATCCATTGAATATGAGGCATAAATACCTTTTTTGGGTCGGATAAAAGAATTTCGGCTATCATAAATGAGTGAAGGGGTTGTAACAATAAGACTTCTGGGTTGTAGTTCTTCAACTGATAATTCAGGGTCTTCGTCATCCTGAAATAAATCTCTAAGAAATTTTCTGCGTCGTTCATATCGAAAATTGATATCCGCTCTAATTTTCTGAGAAAGCGCTCTATTGAGATTTAAAGACCAGCCATACACTTGCGTACCATATGATTTATTGAATTCTTTTAATCGTTCGATATAATAGGCAAAACCAGTATCAATTCGTTCTCCAAGTAAATTCGGATCATGAATGTTTAACTCACCAAAATAGCCCACTTCACTTTGTTCAAATCGAAGCCAAGCGCTTTTGTTTTTACCCATCAGGTTTTTGTCCCCTACTTTGACATGTCCAAAAGCGCCTTTTTCTGTTTTATATCCACCACCCAATTCAAGAAATAGCGGTTTTTTTTCTTCAACTTCAACAAATACATTGACTTCATCCTTTTTTTCTTTTAATCCTAAGGGCGTTAATTTAACAGAGTTAAAAATTTTCATATCACGCAAGTTTTGTTGGGCTTTAAATATCTTGGATAATGATAAATTATCTCCCGAATGGATCGATAACACATTTATTAACTCAGCGCGTCTGGTTTTAAGATTGCCATGAAAATATATATGCCCCAGCCTGACTTTCTTTCCTTTATTTATATGAAAAATTACATCTGCATGTCTGAAATCTTCTGTTAAATGAACTTTATCCCTAATCCTGACATATGGATAGCCATTGTCAGATATATGTGCTTCTAATAGTTGTCTGATTACTTCTATTTGTCTATGATTATATGCCTGATTCATCAATGGTGGAAGTTTAAATGAAAGGGTTTCCAATGTATCTCCAGAAAAGGAAACAGAGCGTATTTTTGTCTCAATGCCCTCATCAATAACAATAATGATAGAAACTTTCGTTTTATCTTGATGCCATTTAATTCTTTTTTTTATCTTTGCCTGGATAAAACCATGTGTACGATACAAGGCTTCGATTGCAGGAATGTCTTCATCCAGAACAGCGGGTTGATAGGGTACACACTGAAAAAAATTTGGGAATTGTGTTTTCATGCTTTTTTGAATTTGCTTTTTTGTTAACAACTTGTTACCAATAATTTTTATTGTTTCAATGCAGCTTCGCTCACCCTCATAAATATTAAACCATATATGTTGCACATGATTGTTTTTATCTATTTTCATCCAATTGGAAACATGCAAGTAGGCACTTAAAAAACCAATCTCCCTGTATTTATTTATTATGGCCCGCGAACTTCTTCTCAAACCTGTATCTTTTCGATTGCCTTTCGTAAACAGGGTCAAAGATTCTGCAAGGCGATTATGAGAAAAATAGTGATTGCCAATAAAATGCACCTGATATTGTGTGCCTTCCTGAATATTTAATTGAACATCAACCACCTGATTCTGTCTATCCACCTTTGACTGAATGTGAACATCAGCAAAACCTTTGTTTCGATACCATGAAACCAGGTTCAAAACATCGTTACGCAATTGTTTCTCTTTAAAACAACCTGCATTTCCTGGAATATAAGATACTTTCCAGCTTTTCATCCGTGCTTTTAGTGTGATGTCACTTGAGTATTCATTACCCAGAATATCCAGGGATTTCATTCGGGCGCAGTCGCCGGCATCAATTGAAACATGCACAACATAGTAACCATCATAAATGTCATTTTCAGCATGGACATCCACTTTTGAGTAAACAAATCCCTCATTTTTATATAATTCTTTTATGCGTTCAGTTTGTTTTTTTGCAAGATCATCATACCAAATATGACCTGGACTGACAGTCATGATATTCAAGACATCTTTTTCAAATAATGGAAAGGCTCCGCTGATTTGAATATCTTTGATTATATTACAGGCTGTCAATTGAATAATGACAATAATACCATCAGATGTTTGAATTTGATCACAGGTAATATCTTTGAATATTCTGCTTTGTTTTAATGATGCCAGTGTATCAAGCATCAATTTTTGTGAGAAAATTTGCCCTTTTTTGAGTTGGATATGTTCTCTCGCACGGTTAAGAATCGGGGACTGTTTTAAAGGAGCGTTTCTTAGTTTGATTTGAATGTCCACAACAAATTTATTGTTTGCATGGATACTTGTCTGTGGAAACAGTATTGACAAAATCGCAATAAAAACAAAGAGATAAGCTCTTATTACAATCATATTAATTTTTCTTGATAACTCAAAAAATTTGGTAATCATAATAATACTGTAATCAAAACGTGTGTGAATGATTCATTTTTCAGTCGAAGCGTAAAGAGCATCCATAATGACTGGCTCTCTTAAAATACAGGATATTGCCTGATAGGATGTATTCGCAACTTCTGGAAAGTATTCATGAAGCGTTGCAGTATGCCGAAGGTTGTCAGCAGTACGAATGATCATCATGGCCAGATCTCCCTCGGCAAGACCTGAAAACTTGACAACATCTTGCCAATTTTCTCCTTTTGCCCAATTGTATATGGTTAAAGCAGGCTTTAAATACAATGGTCGGGCAGTGAATCCATGCATACTCATGCTGCGTGCTAATGGTCGAAGTGCCTGAATTGTATCTTGGTGAAGTCCTTGCAATTCTTGTGGCGCTGCGTCCTCAATTTTAGCATCATCACATTCCTTTTCATTGACAAAACTCGCAATTAATGCGGCCAATAATGCAGGATTATCTTTTGGAAAAATTTGCTTACGAAATCCTTCTGCAATTAGTAAGGGTTGATCAACACGCAATTGTGATGTCCATACACCATCTTCAGTCAGTTTTTCATTTTCATCGACAAAGTTTTCTTTCTGCAAAAAGCGTATATGTCTATGAAATTCACGCCATAAGCGGGTGCGTGCTTCTTTTTTCTTTTTGTGGGAGAGCTGTCTTGTTTTAAGAATGAGATATGTTGCAAAAGATTTCTCCAAAAGTCGATTAATTTCCGATGGTGTATGAGAAAGCAACAGGTTCAGTACCATACTAAAATTAATTTGAATTTGCGAATCAATGTACGATGGTGGAGAATGGTTCAATTGAACGATCAATGGTAAATCCATAAATTTTCCAGGTATCGTTACTGCAAATCCAATTTGATCCGACCCACGACGCCCTGCGCGGCCTGTCATCTGATGGAATTGTGTGGCATCCAAAGGAACAAATTCTCTGCCATTGAAGCGATCTGAATTCATGATCACAACAGTACGCGCTGGAAAATTAACACCTGCCGCAACTGTGGATGTTGCAAAAACAGCATCAAGTAAGCCTCGAGTCATGAGTGCCTCAATAATCAGTTTCCACATAGGAAGTTGTCCACTGTGATGCGCCCCCACTGCCAATCGTCTGAGTTTAAACATTTGTGAATGATCAGCCAGAATAGGATATTGATGAATATAGTCCAGAATAATTTGATTTCGTTCCTGTTTTCTTGATGAAGGTTCATCAAGGCGTTCATTGTACATTTCAACAGCGCGATTGCAATCAAACCGAGACTTCAGAAAAAATATCGCCGGCAATAAATTATAATTCTTCAATACTTTGATCACTTCACCCATCGGGGGCAAAGCGCGGGGTGAGGATGTAAAATAATAAGGCTTTTTCAAATAGGATTTCACCTTTTTATACATGCTGCTTTCTTTAGATTTAGGCTCTATCAATGGATACAGCGTGCCTGATGGATGAAAAAATAGATTGTATAATGGTACAGGGCGTACAGTTTCTTCAATCACTGAACATTTTCGACCCCGAATATAAGCCAGCCAATTTGCAATTTGACGCGCATTGCCAATGGTCGCAGATAGCAAAAGCAATGGAATTCGGCTAGGCAGGTAAATCATAATTTCTTCCCACACCACACCTCGGTCTTCATTGCCAAGATAATGGGCTTCATCCAAAATTACGATTCCTGTATCAAGATTTTCGCCACGATGCATTGAGTCATAGAGCTGATTCCGCAAAATTTCAGTCGTACCGACAATGATACTGGACTCTGTATTTTCTTTACGATCTCCAGTAAGAATACCAACATTTCCAGAACCAAATCGCTCTGAAAACTCGATATATTTAGCATTACTCAATGCCTTTAAGGGGGAAGCGTACCAGGCTTTTCCACCTGTGGTAAATACTTTTGAAATGGCTTCAACCGCAATCCAGGTTTTCCCAGCGCCTGTTGGCGCTGTGACAAGACAATCATTTACGCAAACCTCTTCAAGGGCCTCTAGTTGAAAACGATCGGCTTGAAATGGACGACTTTCCGGAACACCTATCTCTGCAAACACTTGTTTTAATTCAGGATCTTTTCCTGGATAAAGTCTTTTTTTTCGTCGCTTAAAAGATGTGTTTTTTCGACGATAACCGGATTTTCCTCTTGAATAATTCTTTTTTGGGGGGGGGTTATTTCTCATTTATTTTGATGCCTCACGTCTGGCGAATAAACGCCAGACGTTCGGTTTTTCTCTTAACTTTCTAAAATGATTATTGAATTTCAGCAGCTTCCATGCCATACATACTTAACACTTCATGTATTACGCCATTTTTGTGCATTCTTTCAAAACTTTTATTGAATTTATCAACCATCGCTTTACTTGTATATTTTTGGTTAAAACCAAAATAATAATCCAAGATTTTATCGCGTCCAGCATATCGAATATTTTTCAGCTTATACCTGTTAATTAAACTGCGTCCAACAGCTTTATTGGAATATACAGCATCCAGTTCTCCTTTTGATAATTTTTTAAAACATGTGGAACTGTCTGGACTAAAATCCACTCTGAGATCCTTGATAATTTTTTTGATTTTCAATAATGACTGCGATGTATTGGATGGTCCATAAACGCCAACATTATAGCCCTTGATATCAATTTGCATTGTATAATCCAGTGCATTACTTTTTCGCACAAAAATACCATATTCGGTTCGAATGATTGGATGCGAAAAATGAAGCCATGATGATCGGTTGTCGTTCCAGCCAATCATAAACATGGCATGCGCTTTTCCTTTTTTTACATCCATTTGCGCATCTGACCATTCTTTGCAATAGATTGAACAGCTAAAATTAGTATCCGAGCAAATTCCACGAATGATATCTGCAGCTGGTCCTGCAACATAATTACCAATTTTGTAACTAAATGGTGGAAAGTCTTGTGTTGCAAAAACCAGATCATAGGTTTCGTCCGATGTCGCATTCGTTGTTAGACAAAAAAGCAACATGAACATTGATATCAAGAAAATCTTGTTTTTCATATCAAGCCTCTTCTTTTTTTAATAAGGTCTAATAAAAAAATATCATTCATTAAATAAACCAGTTTATAGTTAGCTTGTCAATAGATTTATAAAAAACAGCGCAAAAAATAATCAGCCGCAATTCAGTTATTTTAGGACATATTTATCTGCAATAACATTATAATACGCGTTTTCAGATATCGAGCCCCATACGCCAACCTGATTCTTAAATTTTTTGAATGCACGATGAACCTTTTGAGACATTGCATCTTTTCTGGCTTCTTCTTCAAGGGTTTCATTGGCCATTACGCGTAATTTTTCAAGCAATGGTTCAGGAAAACGTATCAAGTTAACTTTATGCCTGGTAATCAATTCCTGAAGCGCTGCGCCATTTCCTGATTCAAATTCTGAAAGACTCCACAAGTTTGTTTCCATTGCGACAGCATCAAGAATGGCCTGAAGGTCTTTGGGAAGGGATTCATATACTTTCTTATTGAACATGACTTCAAGACATGTGCCAGGTTCATGCCATCCCGGATAATAGTAATATTTTGCGGCTTTGTAGAAACCCATACGAAGGTCATGCATGGGGCCGACCCATTCTGTGGCGTCAATTACGCCGCGCTCCAATGATGTAAATATTTCGCCACCTGGAAGCAATACAACTGTTCCGCCGGCTTTGGCAATTACTTTACCGCCCAGACCTGGAATTCTCATTTTTAGACCTTTAAAATCCTCAATGCTATCCATTTTTTTGCGAAACCAGCCACCCATTTGAACACCTGTGTTTCCCTGAGGTCTTGGTACCAAATTAAAAGGTGCGTAAACTTCCTCCCATAATTTCAATCCACCACCACTGTAAAACCAGGCGTTGATGCCCTGTGGATTAAACCCAAAAGGAACAGCAGAAAACCATTGGGCTGCAGGGACCTTTCCTGCCCAATAATATGAAGCGCCACTGCCAACTTCAACGGTACCACTGGAAACAGCATCAAACACCCCCAGAGGTGGAACCAACTCGCCTCCTGCAAATACCTGAATACGAATGCGGCCATCTGTGGCTTCTTTAACACGTTTTGCAAATCGCACCGCACCGGTTTGAAGAACTGGCAGATTGGGCGGCCAGGTTGTGACCATTTTCCATCGATATTTTTTTTGGGCCAATACTGCAGGTGCTGAAATTACACTGGCTGCAACAGCAGTTGCTGTTGTAATGGATGTTTTTTTTATAAATTCTCTTCGTTTCATTTTTGAGGTTTTCCTTTGTTATTATCATTTTTAGAGGGACTTTTTTATTTAAAGCATTTCTTATTTGCAATAGTCTGACTGGTCCGATTCGTGAAGTTATTTTCTATGATTCCTAATTCATGAAATGTATCTATCTTAATTGTTAATTCAAGGGACGAAATCAAGAATTTCGCCCCCATAATAATAATGTCTATGATTTCCATACTCCATGAAGGTTACAGAATTCACGTGCTGTAATTTGGTCCGCATCAACTGAAAATGTGGCTTCAGGAGCATCACCAGGATTTAGGAATTGTCGGTATGCTTTTCCATCAGCAATAATCTCGATCCATTCAATATAATGTTTTTCTTCCATTGGATGTGCCACATCACCCACCTTGACTTTTACACCCCCATCAATCTTTTCAATCACGGGCACATGTTTTTCCTGAGCAGCATCAACTGTATTTTCTTTCATTAGCACCATTGGTTGGGCACAACATACCAGTTCACCTAGACCGGCATGAATAATTTCAACCATGTTGCCACACACATTACATTTATATATTTCTAATTTTTCAGCCATCAAAACCTCCTTATTAATAATTTTCGCCTAATAATTCAAAATGTGCCTGTGGATGCGCGCATGCAGGGCATGCTTCAGGGGCATCTTTGCCATCATGAACATATCCACAATTTCTGCATCGCCAGGTCACACTTTCTGATTTAGTAAAGACAGTGCCTGCCTCAATGTTTTTTGCAAGATCATTGAATCTTTTTTCATGTTGTTTTTCAGCCACAGAGATTGCATCAAAAACCATCGCAATGGCATCAAAACCTTCTTCACGTGCAATTTTGGCAAATTCGGGGTACATTTGAGTATGTTCATGGTTTTCTCCAGCTGCAGAGGCTTTCAAGTTTTCCAAGCTTGTTCCTATGACACCTGCAGGAAATGCAGCTTGAATCTCAACTTCACCGCCTTCTAAAAATTTAAAAAAACGTTTGGCATGTTCTTTTTCTTGATTGGCGGTTTCTTCAAATGCATCAGCAATTTGAACATAACCATCTTTTTTTGCCTTACTTGCGAAATAAGTATATCGGTTTCGGGCCTGTGATTCGCCAGCAAATGCAGTCATTAGATTTGTTTCTGTTTTTGAACCTTTGAGACTTGCCATAAAATCTTACCTCCTTGTAAGTTTTGTAAATTAAAATATGCACATATCAATAAATACAGAATAATG
>Ga0272440_1000858_pt1 | contig 25585 bp, 4 predicted proteins | sample SSMMMBAug17_FD_192440 | JGI IMG/M metagenome (GOLD analysis project Ga0272440, IMG submission 192440) | Marine sediment archaeal communities from Little Sippewissett salt marsh, Falmouth, MA, United States - SSM-MMB-Aug17 | ecosystem: Environmental > Aquatic > Marine > Wetlands > Sediment ...
TACGCTGAAGAAGATGAATAAGATGATTTAAAAGTGTCTTATTTCATCTTATTCATCTTCTTCAGCGTAATCCAGGTTCTAAATGAACAGAATTAACTCTTTCTGAAATGAGGAACTTATTTTTTTTTGCATTCCATAGATTGTCCATTCATTATAAATACTAAAAAGGCAAGCCCATGAAAAAATTATTCATAACAATTATTATCTTGAGTTGTATCATCCCTCAAACGACTCAAGCCATTGATCGTGTTTTAACAATCACTGCCATTGGTGAGGATGGCGGAAATATTATACCCAAAGGCGAGGTCAGTGTCATTTCCGGACGAAACAAATCCTTTCTGATTGTCCCTGTAACTGGTTTTGAAATTGCCTACCTGATTGTTGATGGCAAAATGCTCAAACCGGAAAAAACATATACCTTTTCTAATGTTACTGAAAACCACTCCATTCGGGCCATTTTTAAGCGAAAAAAACAATACACCATTGCTGCAATTGCCGGTGAAAATGGCAGTATTACGCCTTCAGGCCAGATTTCTGTGTATGAATACAATAATCAGACATTTAACATTATTCCTGATCCCGGTTTCTCAATTAAAAAAATGATTGTTGATGATATTGAAGTTAAGCCTCAAGATGAATACACCTTTTGGGATGTGATTGATAATCATGTTATTAAAGTTAGTTTTTCACCACTGCAAAAATTTCAAATCAATGCCCAGGCGGGATTTGGTGGCAGCATAGAACCATCAGGAGAGATCATTGTAAATGAACACAGCGAGCAGGCGTTTAAAATTATCCCTCAATCCGGGTTCATGATTAAAGAAGTTTACATAGATCATAATCCCATTGGCCCCAAGAATTTTTTTATATTACCGGATGTGCGGAAAGATTTTGATATTAATGTATATTTTTTTAGATCCCGGAGTGTTACTGGCCAGGTGACTGATTTTGAAACCAAAGAAGGTCTTGCTGGCAGTGTCATTGAGGCCTGGAGTCCTGAACTGAAAAGCATTTTAAACATTGCTTTCAGTGATTCCGAGGGTCGATACACCCTGAACAATATTCCACAGATTGATCACCTGGTTCTCCGATGCAATCCGCCATCAGATATGCCATTGACAATGAGAATTGATGATAACAGTATTTCTCCTGATGATGGAACCCAGATTCCAGATGATCAGATCGTCACACCTGATAGAGGCACTACAACAAATCCGGATGGCATGATCAATTCAACAGGAATCGTAACTGATGCCATTCAAGGAGATATCATTCATAATTTAATCCCAGATGACAATCGATTGCCAGGTGCGAATCTATTTGCTGACCTAAGCGGTGATGACAGTTCTGTCGTTGAAAACAAACTTAAAACACTTCCCATCAGACAATCTAAATATCCATCACAATTCTACAGAAATAAGCTTTCTATGGATGAAGCCGACCTGCTCAGCACAATGGATCAAAGTCTCACTGGTATAAATTTTCAATTAAAAGCCTATGATAATATTGGATTTCGCGGCAGAGTTCATGATGGCACTGATGGTGTGGCGAATGTTAAAGTTGTCGCATTTTCAGCGAAACAAAGTTTTACCAAATTTGCCATGACTGATGAAAATGGCGACTATACAATCAATTATATGATACCTTCATCAGACTACATGGTAACTGCGGAATTTCCCGATTTAAACATGCAGGTGTTTTACACGATTTCAAGAAATCAAACCATTGGTATTGATTCGCCCGAAACAAGTGCGCTGGTACCGAATTTTGCCACCATGATTACACCATCAAGCCCATATCTCAATCATATTGATTTAATATTTGATTCTGGTGCCGAAATTTCAGGGCATGTCTATAATGCAAGGGGGCATCCTATACCCTTTATTCGTGTCAATGCATGGTCCGACACAAAACAACGTGGAAATATCGGGATTACAGACAAAACAGGCTTATATACAATCAGAGGGTTGATTGACGTCTTACCGCTCAATTCCAAAATTGATGGCTATATTGTTGACGTTCGTAATGATAAATATCCCTATCAGGCGTTCGATCAGGTCAGTGATCCCTCAATGGCCAGACGCATTGCAACAGGTCGAACTGATATTGATTTTTATCTGTCTGATGGTTTTTCTATTTCTGGTCAAGTGAGGCCTGTCTTTGGGCCTCCATTAGAGAATGTTCCCATTTTAGTTCACTCTCTCAGATTGAATATTCAACGAAAAACCTTAACCAGAGAAACTGGTTACTATACTTTTGCAGGATTGACTCCTTCAAATGATTATAGAGTCGCAGCCTTTGCGCCCAATTATCCAGTTCAGTTCTATAACCAGCAATCTTCTCCAATGATGGCCGCATCAATTGATATTTCCAATCAAGATGCAGTTAATATTGACTTTCTTTTGGATAGAGGTGCGGTTATTCAAGGTTCAGTTCAATTTGATACACCGGTGGGACGTCCACCAAAGGTGATTGTTCACATATGGTCATTCAGTACTGAAACCGGTGGTATCGCTATGGCAGAACTGGATGGCTCGTTTATGATGGCCGGTCTCAACGAAAATGTGAATGATTACATGATTATGGCCAAAGCTGAAGATTTCCCCGATGCCTATTATTGTGACAATGGCGATGACAACCCTGAAAACGACACGGTTTATGAACGCAGACTGGCACAAGGCGTGGCTCCTTCAGATAAAGAACATATCCTGATTCTTTCATCAGGATATTCTATTTCTGGAATCATTTCCTGCAAATCCAGCATGATGATTCCTGCTGTTCGGGTTAAACTCTGGTCTGAACAGGCCGGTGTGTTCAAGTTCACCAAAGCTTTGCTGAAAAACAATCAGTATATGTTTGAATTCAAAGGGCTGGCATCCGGGACGTATGAAATTCTAGTTGATGAAAATAATTATACATCAGAAAAACAGATGGTTACCATAATTGATCAAAATCATGAAAATGTCAATTTTGATCTTGAGGAAATTCAAGGTCGAGAAATATCGGGTATCATATATAATCTACCTGAGGGTGAAACAGTATCAATTCATGCATGGTCTTTATCTCTGGGAACCGGTAAACAGGTTCGTATTAAAGGCATGGGAAATGTGATTTATTATAATATTAAAGGCCTGACACCATCATCTGATTATCGGATGGAAATGATATCTGATCGTTATCCCACACAAATTTATGACCAACAAACCACTGTTAAAAATGCAACGATTATTGATATCAGCAATAATGATGTCAGGGGAATTGATTTCACTATTGATCAAACATCCGGTGATGCTATGATTGCAGGAACAATCACCTTTCCCCAAAGTGCTGAAATTGGCGAATCAGTGCGGATCAATGCCCATTCAAAATTTAAACGAATGAGTACCAGCACAGATATTACATTGGGTGAAATTAATCCTGTTCCCTATACCTTGATGGGATTGGTATCATCGGATGAGATTATCCTGTCTATCTGGCCGGAACATTACCCGCATCAGTTTTATGATCAACAGGAACGCGGCGAACTGGCAACTTTCATTGATACCAGTGATGATTACCCTGATATTATTAATTTTGTATTAGATGCCGGTCGGTCCATTTCCGGAACAACTGTTGATGCTGATGGGCAGTCAGTTGACAATGTTCGGGTATCTGTTTTTTCAGAATCCACCGGTTCACGCGGATTTGCATTTTCGAACGCTGATGGCACATTTCAAATCAGTGGGTTGAAACCAGGCAATGATTTTATCCTCATGGCATTCAGCCAGACAATGGGACATTTTTTTTATGACAGTGATGAAAATTCTGTGCGCAATCGTTCTGATGCTTCTGCTTTGGATTTAAGCGATGAATCCATTGAAAATATTGTGTTTTCTTTATCTGAAGGATATGCCATCAGTGGAACTGTTGAGGATTACAGCGGTATCCTGCTGGAAAATGTCCGTGTTGAAGCATGGTCTGACACTCTGAATGCTGGCAACAGTACATTTACTGATGAAAATGGCGAATTTGTTATTCAGGGATTACCTTCAGGCATGGATTACGATGTGACAGCACGTCCAGACAAACATCTGTCCTATCAATCACAAACCAAAACCTATGTTGAAACCGGAACATCGGATATTCAATTTTTGCTATCTTCAATGGAAACCTTTTCACTTTCAGGCGTGGTTACAGACAGTGCATTAAGTCCGGTTTCCTGTGTGACAGTAAAACTATGTCCAAGAGATAATTTAAATGATTGCGCATGGGATCAAACCGATGACACCGGTCAATATGAAATTCTCGGATTAACTGGCAGCAGCAATTATCAACTGGATGTTATCCCGGATTCAGATTGCAGCATGGCATTTTTACGCATATATCCTCTTGCGATTACATCACATACAACCCGCGATATTACACTGACAACCGGTGCAAGCCTCAGCGGCACAGTTCTGGCAGAAAGCAACAGCTCGCCTGTTTCCAATGCCCTGATACAGATCCTGTCTGAATCCACCGGTTTTTTTCAGAAAACCACCACAGGTGTTGATGGCACATATGAAATCAGCAATGCCCCTGATGTGTCTGATTTTGAAATGACAGCCTCTGCTGATGGTTTCATTGATTCAAGCCTGACAAATCAAATAGCAACCTCTGATCTTGATTTTTCCCTTGAGACTGCCGGTATTATTTCCGGACAGGTAACAGATGCCTCATCAGGAGAATACATTGAAGGGGCTGTTGTTGAAATATATTCTGTCGCCAACCAGAATACATCCAATTATGGTGGAATTGCCCTGAGTGATGATTCAGGCAATTATGTGGTTGAACAGCTTATCATTACAGATGCTTCAGGCGACACAGTTTCCGATTACAAAGTAACTGCCCATGCAACCGGATACCCCGAACAGGTGCTTTCTGGTAATATGGCCGGCGATACTGTCAACATTTATTTGTATGCAGGCAGCAGTGATATTATCAGTCTTAGCATTACTGATTCCAGTGGGCTGATGACTGATACTGCAAAAATACTTCTATGGATTTATGAAGATAGCAGCTTTGTTGGACGCAAATTTGTTGATGGCCTGACAGATTTTTCAATAACAAATTTGTCCAGTGAATCCCAATATCAATTCCTTTTAACCGCTTATGATGATACAACCGAAATCTTATCTCAATGGGCATCTTCAGATGGCACAGGTGTTTCAAGCCAGGATCAGGCCGGTACTTTTTCTGTGGACGATACCTTGAATTTTGTTTTTCAAACACCTTTAAAGCGATCTGTAAGAAATAGTCCTGAAAAAGGCCCGGGCCCGGTTAGAAATCTTCGTTCAACAACACATGATTATCGGCATATCTACAGACGTTTGCGATCGTCAACAAATTCCGATACCAGCACAGTTTCCAACAATCCCAACATTACTGTTACCTGGGATGAACCCGAAGCGGGTGAAGATAACTTGAGCGGTTATTATGCAGATTTCAACACAGATGATAATTATGAACATACCACAGTGAACACTGTAGATACCCCAATGGTTCGCACCCGAAAAATAACCAGTGCGGATCTTGCAGGCGATGATGTCTATTACTACTTTCATGTGGCATCTGTTGATGTTGAAGGTCGTGTCGGGTCAACCACCAGCATTGCCTTTCGTATTGATACTGTCGCCCCCACCAATGTCAATGTCTGTGCCCCTGATTCCACCACCGATAGAAATATTGCGCTGGTGCTTGGCGCGACAGGGGCATCCGATGTGTATGTCAGTAATATTAATTATGCCGAGTCGGGTTCATGGGACAATCTGGCCACTGAAAAGGAATGGAAACTGACACGCGGCGATGGGATCAAAACCATATATGTCCGATTTCGAGATGCTGCCGGCAATACCTCAGATACCATGACTGTAACCACTTATGAGGAAATCATTACCAACTCCGGCCCCATGATTTCTGACCGCACCTTTACCATTACCGACAGCCTCACTGATGATCTCTTTATTGGCCAGATTGAAGCCTCTGATGCTGACAATGACTCGTTGACCTTTGCATTTGAAACAAATGCGCCTGAACAGGGATTCAAATTAATCTATGATAGCGGACTTTTATTTATCAACAATGCAGATACCTTTCCCACAATACCGCAAACCTATAATTTGACAGTAACTGTTCAGGATAGTGAAGAAGTTGCAAGTGCCGCTGTTCGGGTGAATGTTTCGGTTGGAAATTATCCGCCTGAAATATCTGATGGGACATACACGATTAATGAACATTTTTCTCAAGGATCAACCATTGGCGTTTTAGATGCCCTGGATCAGGATGGCGATTCCCTTGTTTATTCGATTATTGATGGCAATGATCAATCCATATTTTCTCTGACTTCTGATACCGGCGTTCTATCGGTGGCATCAGAAGAGATGATGGATTATGAAGTTTCGCCAACCTATGTATTGACTGTGGGCGTGAGTGACAATCAGATTACATCAACCGCCCAGATTACGATCAATTTGAATAATATCAATGATAATGCCCCATTGATTCAATCAACGACATTTCAACTACAGGAAAATCCAGATGAAAATTCCCTGATTGGAAATCTCAGTGCATCTGATGCTGATGGCCAGACACCTGTTTGCAGTATCCAGTCTGGCAATGATGCGATGGGATTTGATATCCAGAATTGCCAATTGTTTGTAAACGATCCTTCAGTGTTTGACTTTGAAGTACTGCCCAATCAATATCATCTGGAAATATTGGTTTCTGATGGCAGTTTTTCCAATGCGGCGGATATCTCAGTCAATGTCATAAATATTAATGATCTGGCTCCGGAAATCAGCGCGCAAACCTGTACAGTCACAGAAAATTCATCCATTGATTTTCAGGTGTATACGATCATTGCCACTGATCCAGACAACTTGAGCCCATTAACTTTTCAATTTGTCAATGCAGTGGATTTACCTTTTCAACTGAACACTCAAACTGGCATTATTCGGGTGGCTGGCTTAATTGATTATGAAAGCCAGAAAAATTACACCTGTACTGTTGCGGTGTTTGACAATCAGTATACATCAACAGCATTGCTGACCATTGACATTATCAATCAAAATGACAACGCACCTGTCATTGCAGATCATTATTTCAACATATTTGAAAATGCTGCCAATGACAGTATTATTGGAAATATTACTGCAATGGATGCTGATGGAGATACTTTATCATACAGTTTGAGTCAGCAAAACACTTCATTTGAAATATTAGATCAGAATTTGAAGGTCAGCGACAATCAGATTATCGAAACTTACGAGCAAGGTGGAGTGATCATGCTGACTGTCTCTGTATCTGATGGTTTATTTACCAGCCATTCAAATATATTTGTATCCATTACACCGGTGAATGATCATGCACCGGTAATCAATGATTTTCAGTGTGATGTACCGGAAAATATCGATATTGGTACGTCAATCATAACAGTTTCAGGTTTAGATGCTGATTTTGATCCCCTGACTTACACCTTTATCAATCAATTGCCGCAGTTTTTCATTCATCCGCAAACTGCTGAAATCACCATTGCAAGTTCCCTTGATTTTGAAACACAAACAACTTACACCCTGACTGTGCAGGTCTGGGATGGCCAGTTTACCGATACCGGTGAAATGGTTATTCACGTCCAGAATATGAATGATAATCCACCATCTGCGAGTGATCAAGTATGCACCATTGAAGAAAACAGCCCTGCAGAAACAATTGTGTGTCAGATAGAAGCAAGTGATCTGGATAATAATCTACTTTCATATCAAATATTGACACATACCGATGTTTTTGATGTCGCGGATTCCAGGCATATTGTTGTTGAAAATGGCGCGTTACTGGATTTTGAGCAGGTACAAGCTTATACAGTTCAAACAGCCATTACAGATGGCAAATATACCATCTATCAACAAAGTCGGATACATATACTGAATGTCAATGACAATCTGCCTGAAATAATTGCGCAAAGCCTTCAAACACTGGAAGACCAGCCATTAACAACCTGCATGCAACTCACAGATCCGGATATGGATTCCCTCACATTAACCATTGATACCCAGGGAAATCTTGGTCATGCTGAATTGATCGACCAATACTGCTTGCAATATACACCTTTTACCAATGTATATGGTAATGATATCATCTTACTGAGCGTTTTTGATGGCTTACATGAAATTTTGTCTGAAGCCTGTCGCGTGACAATAACATCTGTGGATGATCCGCCGGTATTGGGCACATTGCCCTATATTTTATTGCAGGAAGATTCACTCTCTAGCCCTTATGACATATCAGTCATTGATGTCGACACGCCGATGGAATATATTCAGATAGAAATTGTATCAAACAATATTGATCTGATTCCCAATTCATCAGAATATATTCGGCTGTCACAAGTGGATACCGGTTATATACTTCAAATCAAACCCACTGCAAATGCATCTGGCAGTGCCCAGTTAACCATTTATGTGCGTGATGAATCAACGCAAATAACCGGTATCTTGCAATGCAAGGTTCAAAGCGAAAATGACCCGCCATTGATTGCGCCATTAGCAGATATCGTGTTGGATGAAGACACAATCAGCGCGCCTGTATCAATCAGTGTTTCAGACAATGACACGGCATTTGAAGCCCTCTTCCTGACAGTATTTTCAGATAATCAAACACTAATCCCCAATCATATCAATAACCTGAACCTGTCTATTGCAGATGACCAATGGACATTGATTATCACGCCGGCATCTGACCAGTTTGGGCAAGCCAATATTACAGTTGTTGCGAATGATGGCATACAAACCAGTTCAATCAGTTTTCTGGTCACTGTCAACGCGGTCAATGATCAACCGCAAATCGACATGATTGCTGACCAGTTGATAGACGAAGATCACGTTATGGGGCCGCTGGCGTTGAATATTGTTGATATAGAAACAGCCACAAATGAACTGTCTGTTCAATTGATATCAAACAACACTGATTTAATCCCCGCACCAAGCATACAATTGCGTTGGAACAACGATACATGGGAATTACAGATTGAACCCGCCGTAAATACTTCAGGAATGGCGCAATTAACAGTCACTGTTTCAGATGGTGCGTATACATCAGCGACGAATTTTGCTCTGACAGTTACCCCTGTCAATGATCCGCCAGAAACACAACCCATTCAAACGCAGCATATACAAGAAAATGAATCATCCGGCCCGATTACACTGGAGATCCACGATCCTGAAAGCCCATTGAACGAATTGATGATCAGCCTGACATCCAGTAATCCTGATTTGCTTCCCATTAACGAGCAACATGCCGGTATTATATCTCAATCCCTGTTTTTAACACCTGTCATGTATGCTTCTGGTGAAGCCATGATCAGCATTACTGTCAGTGATGGCGAATTTCACTGTCAGACTTCATTTTTACTGGAAGTATCGTCTGTCAATCAAGCTCCGGAAATCAGTGATGTAAACAATCAATCCTTTGATGAAGATACTGTCATGTCCCCCTTGCGTTTTACAGTCGTTGATATTGAATCGCCCATTGAATCACTTCAGATTCGGGTTGAATCCAGTAATCGGACATTGTTTCCACAGGATGCCATTGACTTGAGTTATCATGATCATGCATACTGGCTTGTGCTTTCTCCGCCTCTCAATCTCAATGGAAATGCCCAGGTTACAATTTATGCGGATGATGGCATTGATGAAGCCAGTAAAACCTTTACAGTCAATGTCCTTCCTGTTGAAGATCCGCCGGTACTGACACCGCCAAATGATTTACAATTGACCGAAGATGCCCCCATACAAAGCATTCCATTTATGGTGAGTGATCCGGAAACACCTTTTTCCGATTTAATCATTACTGCAATGTCAGACAATCTGGATTTAATTCCGCAGGATGCCATCCAGATTACCGGTCTAGATACTGCCCGCACGTTAAATATTTCCATTGCTCCCGGCCATTTTGGGCGTGCACAAATCCGCCTGACTGTCACAGATTCGGCAAACTACACAGATTCCTATCGACACACCATAACAGTGGTTCGCGGCAATACCCTGTCATTCAATGGTGAAAACGATTACGTTGAAATACCCGATCATGACAGCCTTCATATTGAAAATACACTGACTGCCGAAGTATGGATTGAAACATGCACAATCACTTCGCAAAAACACCAAATTATGAATAAAATTGATGAAAATGGACATGGTTTTTCTCTGGCATTGTCTGGCAATAATATCGTTCAATTGATGGCCGGCAGTGAAAGCCAATATGTAAGCCTCCTGTCCACAATATCAATTCCAGCAAATACGTGGACACATATTGCAGCAAGTATGGATCAACAAACGATGATATTGTATATTAATGGCCAGGAAGATACCAGAATGACGCACAATATTGATATCACTCTCAATCAATCGCAGCCGCTGATTTTTGGCGGTCTGTCATATAATCCAACAACAAACAGTTTTTGCGGTCAAATGGATGATGTTCGTCTGTGGCAGGTGGTTCGCACCCAATCTCAAATTGAAAATTACATGAACATGAGACTTCAGGGCAATGAAACAGGTCTGTTGGGTTACTGGCATTTTAAGGACAATGCTGCCAATGATCACTGCGATACCACTGATAATCATGGCATTATTCATAAAGATGCGCCCATGATTTCCATGATTCCAGACCAGTTTGCCAATGAGGATTTTTCCTTGCTTACAATTGATTTTAGTGTATCTGATCTTCAAACCAATGCCTCGGATTTGGATGTGTTTGTGCATTCTTCTAATGAAAATCTGATTCCGCAATCCAATATACAATTGTCTGGAACAGACAAAAAAAGGCAATTACAGATTTTGTCATCACCCAATCAATCGGGTATCTGCATCATAACCATTTCTGTTGATGATGGCGAAACTGTGACGAAAAGATCGTTCAAGGTGACAGTCATGGCCATAAACGATGCGCCTGTATTGACAATGCCATCACAAATGGAGATTCTTGAAGACAGCATGGGCGCGTCATTGCCCTTTCAAATCACAGATATTGATAGCGATCAGTTATCTGTTATTTATCAAGTCAGTAATTTAGATTTGCTTTCATGGAATAATGTCAGTATCCAATCGAATTATCTGGAATTGACTCCCACATCAAATATGTCTGGAAGCCTTATTCTCACACTGACAGTTTCAGATGGGGCATTATCAGATTCAAAACAGGTGAACATTTATGTTTTACCTGTCAATGATTTGCCGGAAATATCTGTATTGCAAAGTTATACACAAATGGAAGATTCAGCCGAAATTCAACTTCCCTTTGAAATTTTTGATCTGGAAACTTCACCCGATAATTTACAGCTTTCATTGACCTGTCAATCAAACAATTGCAGCCCTTACACCCAGGTTCACATTACCGGACAGGGAAGAAATCGCAACTTGGTTGCCACGCCAATGAAAAATCAATCTGGCAGTACCTGGATTACGATCATATTAATGGATGAAAACAATGCGGTCACATCCCAATCATTAACATTGACTGTACTTCCGGTCAACGATCCGCCGGAGATGTCCACAATAGAAGATTTCAGCATTGATGAAGATACAATTTATTATGAAATACCAGTCCAGGTCGTGGATATTGAAAGTCTTTCAACTTCACTTCAATTAACTGTAATTTCAGAGAATACCGCCTTACTCCCTGATGACCATATAAAAATCATTGGAACAGCATCTGAGCGAAAAATTTTGGTATCGCCGACAGCGGATCTTTCTGGAACATCACAAATTCAATTGACTCTCAGTGATCCTGATGGCGGCACAATCACGCAAAGATTTATATTAACTGTCTTGCCGGTGAATGATGCGCCGGAAATTTTTTGTATTTCCAGCCTGCAAATAGATGAAGATACAATATCAGAATCTATCAAATTAACCATTCTGGATATTGATACTGAATTTGATATGCTAAGTCTTTGGATCAACTCCAGTAATTCTGCTCTGATTGATCCATCTGGCATGGAAATTATCAGGGATGAAACAGAATCTGTAGTATTATTATCTCCAAAAACGAATCATTATGGCGAGAGTATCATACAGATCGTTGTCTCTGACAATCAGGGGTTAACATCATTGGTCAATCTGAATTTGACTGTCAGGCCAGTCAACGATGCACCGGAAATTCAGTCAATATCAGATATAACATTAAACGAGGATGCCGATGCGATCTCAATCCCGCTGACAATCAGCGATACTGAAACGCCCCTTGAACAGATGCAAATTGATGTTGCACTGTCTGATCATAAGGTATTATCAAGAAGTCAGGTTCAAATATCCTATGAAACCAATCAATACATCATGCAGATTCAGCCAGGATTAAATGTGAATGGCACATCTCAAATATGTATCAGCATACAGGATGCCGAATCCCTGACTGCAAGCACTTGTTTTACGCTGAATATTCTGTCTGAAAACGATCCGCCAACCTTATCAGAATTTACTGCCATTGTTGTCAATGAAGACGCTGCCATTTCTCCCATTCCATTTACAGTGTCAGATATCGAAACACCCTCAGCGCAATTGACTATTGGCGTTCAAACCTCCAATACAGAACTTTTGAATCAGGACAATTATGCAATTCAAGGCCTTTCAGCGCAGCGCAAACTGATCATTACGCCTTCAAAAAATGCCTTTGGCAGCACCTGGATTTCAATTACAGTGACAGACGAAAATGGGGCCTCACAGTCTCAATCATTTTTACTGGATATTCTACCGGTGAATGATCCGCCAACAATTGAGGCCATCGACAATATTGTTGTTGATGAGGATCAATCCATTACGCCAATTGTATTGCATGTTGGGGATATTGAAACATCAATACAACATCTGGTACCCAAAATTACTGTTCAATCCAGCATTCTTTCAGATAACGATATTGTCATTGAATACATTGCCCATCTTGATACCTATCAGCTGACCATTAATACGTATCCAAACACTTCTGGCCTGTCCACAATCATGGTCGAAATTGCTGATCCGCAAGGTTTAACAGATGCCGCAACCTTTGAAATATACCAAACTCCTGTAAACGATCCGCCCACATTATTGCCTGTTGAAGATCAGAGATTTGATGAAGACTGCCAACCTTTTACAGTTGCATTAATCGTGAATGATCAGGAAACATCAACACCGCAAATAGATTTTGATATTATGCTTCAGAATCAAGACATCATAAGAATTGAAGAATTGAAATATATCGAAGGTCTGTATGAATTAAAAATGGCATGCCTTCCTGATGCCTTTGGTGAAACAACAATACAAATCACTGCATCTGATGCAGAAGGCCTGACTGCCATACAATCTTTTTCTGTTGAAATATTGCCTGTCAATGATCCGCCGATAATTCAGGATGTGCCGGATCAAATCAGTCAGGAGGATGCCATTTTACAGATATCAGACATGGATATTTATGATGTTGATGATTCCCTCAATCTTCTGAATATTCAGATATCTGCTGATGACCAGACACTGATGGGAGAGTATGCCATTTTTTCACTGACACAGGTGACACTCATTCCCAAACCTGATGCCTATGGCAGTACGCAAATAACTATAACAGTATTTGATCTCCAGGGTCTGACAGGATCAACATCATTTGTCTGGCAAATTGTACCGATGGTAGATATGCCATATATTTCAAATATTGATGATATCCGAATTGATGAAGATAAAACAGATTACCATATTTCATTTGACTATGGCCATGTGGATTATTCCGCAAGTCAGCTTTCTGTAAGTCTTGTCAGCAGTGATAATACCCTGATAGATCCAGAAAAACAAATTATTGAACAATCCAGCCTTTATATCAGCCCGGAACCTGATCAATGGGGACAGGTTGAATTATGCATTCAGGTGAGTGATCCCAATCCTTTTACCGCAGTTTCCTGTTTTGATATGACCATTGCCCCGCAAAATGATCCCCCCACAATTCAGGTATCAGCGGCATATTCAATGAATGAGGACACTGCAAAAACAATCTATTTTACCATTGATGATATTGATTCAACCATTCTTCCCACAATGATTACCTGTCAGACCGATCAAGGTTTTGAAATATCAGCACCTGAAATTACAGCAGATACATTTGCGGTGAGCCTGACACCCCACAACAATTATTATGGCGATTCCACACTGACAATCAATGTCGATGACACCAATGGCGGTTCCGATCAAAAAACAATATCGATTCAAGTGCTGTCAGTAAATGATATTCCTGTTGCACACGATAATCAATTGATATCATTTGAAGATGTGGCTATTCAGAAAGCATTACAGGCCTCAGATATTGACAATGATGATTTGACATATTTCATTGATACAGTGCCCCAGTCTGGTCGTATAATCTTATTGAGCGATCATATTGTCCAATATACACCGGATAAGAATTTTTTTGGCAAGGATCAATTTTCTTTTTATGTTTTTGATGGTCAGGCCATGTCGGAATCTGCATGGATTGATATTACAGTAAAAAATACGCCAGATATTCCGGTCGCAAATGCCGGAAATAATTTGACTATCAACGAATTGCAGACAGTAACGCTTGATGGCAGTTTATCCAGTGATCCTGACAATGACATTGCCGATTATTCATGGACTCAGATAGATGGTATTTCTGTTGATCTAAATGACAGTAATCAGTCTGTTGTTCGTTTTAATCTGCCTGATATCACAAATGATCAGGATGTGTTATTTCAATTGACTGTTACCGATCAAACAGGCAGAAAAAACACCGACACAATCACTGTACATGTTATTGATATTTCTGCACCAGTTCCTGGCTTTTCTGGAACACCGGTTGAAGGAAAGGTTCCACTTGAAGTACAGTTTACTGACAGCAGTATTGGAAAAGTAAATACATGGGAATGGGAATTTGGTGATGGCTATATCAGTTACGAACAAAATCCTTTGCATGTCTATCAAACAACTGGTGAGTATTCGGTCATTCTTACAGTGGAAGGCCCTTTTGGCACGAGAACAAAAGAACAAACAGATTATATTTACGCCAGTGCTGCTGAAATCAAAGCTGATTTTTCATCAGATGACACACAGGGTGTTGCCCCCTTGACAGTCAGGTTTAACAATTTATCTGAAGGCGAAATTGATCAAATGACCTGGGATTTTGGTGACAGCACCACAAGCAGTCAATTTTCTCCAGAACATACTTATGCTAGGCCTGGCAATTATACAGTTGTTCTGACTGTTTTTGGCGATGATAAGCTTGATCAAATTCAGAGAACTGCATATATTCAAGTCGATGATCGCACAATATCCGGTACAATCTATTCAGATGAAACGCCAACACAGGTATTATCAGATTTTATTGTTGCGGCCTATGGTGCAGATACTGTTATTCAAACGCTTAGCGATACTTTGGGAAATTATACCATTACCGGATTGCCGGCAACCGATAAAATTAAACTGGGCGTGTGGGCATCATCCACAGATGATCGGTTTTTAACCCAATTTTACAACCAACAGATCAATTTACGCAATGCTGATTATTTATCCACCGAAAGCCATGATTTAACTCAGGTTAACTTTTATCTAACGCCCATTCCCGCACTCACAATGGGCGGCCGGGTGCATGATGGCGAACAGGGGAAGAAATCCCTTCTGGTATCTGCCTGTTCGGAATTAATTGACTGGTGTGTGCAGTCAACAACAGACAGCAATGGTAACTATGCCTTGACAGGCTTGAAACCATCATCAGATTATCTCTTATCTGTCTGGTGGGAGGATCAACAAACGCTTGTTTACTATACATTGCCGGAAAATCAAATTATCGGGCAGGATATCCCCGCAATCTCACAATTTGAAAAATCTCTGGCCCGAATTATCCCCATAACCAATACAAATCTTGATCATATGGATATGATTCTATCCATTGAACAAACCAAAATTTCAGGACGTATCACAAACACTGATGGTCAGGGGATTGCGAATATCTGGGTCAATGCATGGAGTGACATATTCAATTCTGGCAATGGCGCATTCAGCGATAGTCTTGGAAATTATACCATTATTGGCTTGCAGGCTGTATCAGAGATCGAAAAGGGATATACTGTCAGCATTGCGGCTTATGGTGGATTTCAATATCCAAATCGTATGACAGTGCCATCAAATCAGATCAATTTTCAAATTCCATCCACAACCTGGATTTCCGGCATCATTGAAACTGAAACAGGCGAAACATTATCCAATGCCTGTGTAAAAGCCTGGTCATTGTCTGATGATACCAGTCAGATTTATTCTTCATGCACCGATCAATATGGCAGGTATACGATTTTAAATATGCCATATGAAAAGGATTATGTGATTCAGGTAATGGCATCAAATTATCTCCAACAGGATTATCAAGATGCAAATACTGTCGATTTGACAAATGGTCCTCAGGAGAATATTAATTTTCACCTTGTATCTGGCGGAAGTATGACTGGCCAGATATACCTTCAAAGCATTGAAAAAACTGCCTCAGAAGGTATTTTGATCAATTTATGGTCGCCATCAAAAGGCGTGAGTCATGGAATAGAAACGCATAATGGCAGCTTTCAAATCAATGATCTGGATCAATCGATCACCGATTATTATATCATGATCAACCACGATAACTACCTGCCTGCTTTTTACTGCAATAGCTTTGATCATCATGCATGCAGTCAGAAATCACAGGCAGACAGTATTATGGCCAATGGCGGACATTATACAATGGTGCTTCAGACCGGCATTTATCTTTGCGGTAATATTACCGGCAATTATGATGACACCGGCAATTTAAAATTGACTGTTACTGGCGAAAATGAGGGTATCCAGAAAACAGTGAGGATTGATACAGGCATCACACCCAACTTTTGTGTTCAGGCATTATCACAGAATATGTATCATCTTGAAATATATGATTATAATCAATTTTTGACCGATCAGGATATTCTACTACTGGACAGCAAAGATGATTTGACAATCAATATCGACAAGGTAAATGATGGTCAAATCAGCGGACAGATCAATGGCTTGCCAGAAAATGAATGGGCACAGCTGCGGATCTGGTCGGAAAGTCTTGATATTGAAAAAATTGTTCGGATTTATGGCAATGGAGAGACTGTCTCTTATGCAATCCCGCAATTAGCGAGAACAAATGACTATATTGCCATTTTATCTGTTTCAGACATGATTGATCTATACTATGAACAATCGCAGACATTTACCCATGCGGATTGCATTGATATTTCATCCAGCGATCAAACCAGTATTGATTTTACGATAGAAAACAATACTGCCAGTATATGGGGCACAATATATTATCAACGTGAAAATCCATATACAGGAAGCACAATAATTACCGCATGGTCTGCTTCAACAGGTTTACAATATCAAAAAACTGTGCAGACTGTTAACAGTAACGATGTCAATTATTCGATAACAGGTATGCAACAGGCCTCAGATTATATTGTTAAAGTGGATGCTTCTGGTTTTCAAAGCCAGTTTTTTGACAATGCACAAACATCCGCTCAGGCAGCAGCAATTAACCTTCACAATGAAACAATGCGAACAGATGTGCATTTTTATTTACAGGAAGGCATTCAAATAACCGGAAATATTTCAACAAATTTGTCATCAGATACATTGTCGGTAGAAATAGAAAATCAGGTATCCGGTAAGATTGACAGCATTGCAATTTCAAATAATTACGCATACACAATCAATGGATTGATTTTAGACACCCCATATATTTTGTGGACGAGAAGTACAGGGGGAAACAGATGGTTTTACAAGATAGATGGTCTGGCTTATAATACACAACAAGCAGATATGATTCGTCTTTCAGAATCTGCACAGTTTGACTTTTATTTACCGGAACAGCAGTCCATAACAGGATCAGTTCAGTCTGAATCTGGAACGCCCATTTCTGGTATGTGGGTCCAGGCATCTGATATATCGGGTCGTATCACAATGGGTGCTTTTACCAGTGAGACTGGAAATTTTAAGATATCAAACCTTCCGATCATGCCTTATCATTTAAAAATTTGTCCACATGGCAATGATGCCTATAAAGCATCCAGTCAATCAAATATTGAACCTGGAAATCAGTTTGTTCAGTTTATTCTTCAAGAAAAATCAGGCGCAGTATTATCTGGTGAAATTACAAATTTGAAGCAAGAACCCGAAGCTTATGCCAGAGTGGAAGTCATTAACAGCAATATTGAACGAATTCAAACTGTAACAGACATTGCCGGCAAATACGAAATCAAAGATTTAACGATGAATGAAACGTACAGTATCAGTGTGTATCCCTCAAAAGAAAGTCAATCTGCATACTGGCATGATCGTATTGATATCAATCTGGAGGATCAGCAAAAGGATATATCACTATCATCAGGCATTCATATGAACGGCCGAATTCTTTCGGATGACACTGAAACAGGCATATATCCAGGGACAATCTTTGTTGAATCTGTCGGCACAGGTTATCATACTGTTGTTAACACCGATGAAAATGGATGGTTTATCTGTTTGAATATGCCATTGGTTTCTGATTATCTGATTCGGATCATGGCGGATAAATATCATCAAGTTGAACTTGTTAATCAAGCTGCGGTGCAATCGAGAATCTTTATAATGAAATCATCGGGTATATTAAGCGGATATGTCAAAGACAGTCTGACAGGCAGTGGGATTGAAGCGGCAATAGTTCATATACAATCTGTTTCACGCGATATTGAAGAATCTGTCCGGACAGATGGGACTGGATATTATCGCCTGACCGGTTTAAGCCAGTTTAATGAACAGGGTGAAGTGGTATCTGATTATGAATTAACAGTCATTGCAACCGATTATCCGATATATGCAATTGGGAATATTCAGGCCGAACAGGAAAGAAATATTGTGTTGACCCATTCAGATGACCTGCTGAAAATGATGATCAATCACGATGAATCAGTAAAGTGGATTGTGGATATTTTTGAAAATCAGCGTGATTTTGTTCAAAGTCAGATAGCGCAAAGTAATGAATGGTTTACATTAAAAGGCCTGGACAACAACAAACAATATCAATTGCGCATTGGCACAACTGAAAATGATCAATACTGGGTGGGCAGTCAGGGAGAATTACTGACAGAAAGAAATCAATGTGGTGTTTTTTCGGTGAATTCACAAATTGAAATTGATGTGCCAGGCAATTTCAAGTCAAAGCGAAACAGAAAAGTTGTTTCAATTCCTACCCCGGAAATACACAGTCCCAGCCATCAGATATTTTCAACAGAACTACCATTTGTGAGTAACATACCTGTAATTGCAATGACATGGGAAATAATTTCAGAAGAATCTATTATTGGTTACTATGTCACTTTTACAACACAAAAGGATTTTGAGTGGCAAAAATCAAATACAGCAGGGATTCATCCGGTACAAATAAATAGGCTGCGCAGTCATCCATTGACCGGCGAAAAGGTAAATGTTTACTGCCATATCGCGGCAGTTGATAACATGGGCAATATTGGTAAAACAGTACACGCCGGTCCATATGTCATTGACACAATGCCGCCGCAAAATGTCTATATCAAAGGGCCGGTTACAACAAGCAAACGAAATATTACGCTTCAATTATTTGCGCAGGATGCTACAGAAACATATATCAGCACATCAGGTTATGAAATGGGCGGCATCTGGACACCCTATGCACAAACCCAGACATATTTGATTCCCGATCATCAGGGACAGGTTGTCATTTATGCCAGATTTCGGGATTCTGCCAGTAATATCAGCCACACAAGTACAGTTATCAGGCAAATCAGCCCTGAAAATAATGTTCCAACAGCCATTTCAAAAAACTGGCATATCAAGGAAGATACAAGACTATCGGGCACACTGTCGGCATCAGACGACGATAATGACAGTCTCGCATATCACATTAAAACCTATACAAAACAGGGTGTTATTACATTAACAGATACCAGTTCCGGTTCTTTTATGTACAAACCCTTTGATGATTTTACAGGCACAGATACATTTACTTTTTACGTCTTTGATGGTGTTTCACAATCGATGCCATCACAATGTACAGTGGTTATAGCCAATCAAAACGATGCGCCGGTCATTGAATCACAGGAATTTGATGTACCGGCCAATACATTAATTTCCAGGCAGTTAATCGCAACAGACATAGACAATGATCTGCTTACCTTTGAAATTGTACACAAGCCTTATAAGGGCACCTTGTATTTAACCAACCCGAATACAGGTGAATTTCAATATATTCCAGAAGAAGATGCCGCAGGCACCGACAGTTTTGTTATTCGTGTACGTGATCAGGAACTTTCATCACAGGCAAAAATGATGCGGATATACATCATAAGCCAGGAATCACAGGAGTACTGGTATACCGGCCTGTACCCTGAAGGCTATATTGTTGATTATATGGGGAATCCATTGCCAGGCATTCTAATAGCATTTACCAATTCATCAGATAAAACTTACACTCAATTGACTGATGATAATGGCTATTATATATTTGAAACAACGACACCGCCCAAAAGTGATTTTGCATTGCAGGCATCATCAGCAGAATATGCCAGTATATGGATGCCCTGGCCCCAGGATAATCCCCCTGAAACGTTTACAATGTTGTCTTTTGCTGATGCAGTATTGTTAACAGGTTTAATACATGGTCTGGATCATCATGATTCTGTATTGATTCAAAGCGAAAATACGACAGTATGTTCTGTAAATAGTGAGTATACGCTTGCTGTTCGTAAGTTGCCTGTTGATTTGCGTGTTTCTGCGGATGGGTATCGTACTGTTGAATTTGAGGATGTCACCCGGGGAATGGATATAATTATGGCGGAGACTGTTGTAGAACAAGCTTCTGATAGTGATGAGAGTGGATGTTTTATTGAAATGTTGTTATATGAATGAATATTAAGTAAGTCGTCAGAAATTTTCGGGTATATCTAACCATATTTGTGGTGTTTCGATTTTTGAAAAAGGTGTTTACAAGCCATATGCTGGCACGATATGTATTCCAAATCGATATTTCAGTTTAAATGGTTCTGGATCTTTATGCATGATAGTATTGCTCCTCAATTAACTCTTTTTAATTAAATATATGAGATTCAAATACTGAGAGGTTCGGATACATCCAACAAATGCACACCAAACGCTTGCAATACTTCTGTTAACTTACGCTGCCAGGCATTGTGAATATCGTGCGGTATAACGTACAGGTGTTTGGAATCCTTAAATTCGGATACATATTTGTGATCCAGAGCGGTTGCCAGTTCTGTCAAAATAAATTTTTTCTTTTGTTGATCTGTTATACCTGATGATTCTGGCAATCGGTCCAACAGCCTGGCAGAGTAATTGTGAGTACCTTCAATTAAATGAACACGCCCCACCTGCATATAAATTATTGATTTGTTTTTGTGGTTGATCTGGGCGAACATGGGACGATCTTCAGGCTCGTATTGTTTTTCAATATATTCAACAGCATCATTGCTCAAGAACAGGCGTGTTCGGGTAATCATGCCTGTTTGATAAAGACTTTCCAAAAATGTTTTTCGTGCCGGAAACATGCGCTGAATCATTTCATTACCACTCTGATTACCAATCTCTTTTAAAAGTTCCAAAAATACCAGCATATCCATTTGAGACAACCATTTCTGCATCTGGTTTTCGTAATCTGATGGCAATCCCGCCCAACCTTTTTGATACACGGCACTTGATTTTGGCATACGTGGATCACCCAATAACGAAATGATTATCTGTCGCCAGTTATCCGGCATATTTTTATGATCCGCTTTGTCCATCATGTGCATGGATATGGTCTGGGCTAACGAGAACTGACTGTCATAAGGCATGTTTTTTATTTCCGGACAGGATACACGATCAAAAATGGGATGCCTGTCTCCCAATCGCATTTTCTCTATAGGAGACACATATAAATGATGTTTGGCCGCAATAATGAATCTGGCTGTATGATCCCAGGGAATATGATAATGATTACACATTTCTTTCAGGTTGATGTTTTTTTTTTTGAATAATGCCAGAAAGTTCTTTAATGAGGGGTCAAACAAGATTTCTTTTTGATCGCAGTAGACTTGCATATCCTGTGAAAGGCGTTTTTTGGGGAAAATAATTGCCAATTGATCTCTAATATATTTACAAAAAAAAGGCAGGTCTGTAATTTGATCAAATTGTAAAAAATATATACGAATCAAACCAAATATTTGTGATGGCGTCAAAGCAGGTTTAATACGCAATAATAGTTTGATATGTTTTTTTGAAATGGGACATTTGGATACAAAAAGTGAATTTGTCGACCACAGAAAAATTAATACGCGAATATCTGAAGCTGAAAATATAATATGTTTGAGTTTTTTCCCATTGATAACAGCATCCATAATTTCCTGCCGACGTTGATGAAACCATTGCGCTTCTGGCGGTTGGCCGGCACCCATTTTCCTGAATTCATTGGTCAGCGTTTCAAACATTTGAAGGTCCTGGCGACCTGCTGTGTCATCAAGTGAAAATATCAATTGCGGTAATTGTACTTTTAACATGATATCTGAAATGATCGTTTGCGAATATCACCTTTTCGAATGTTATCCCGATGTATGGTTCGTTCATAAAATGAGACATAACCGCTTGGTTTTATCGTTAGAATAGACTGGGATCGTGTTCCATAAAAGGGATTGTCGATAAATATTGGAGATAACATTTTTTCCCATTCCAATGATACACCGGTTCGTGGAAGTTGATTTGTTTCAGGACATGTTGAATCAGATAGTAGTGTAAAAATCTGTTTAATGTTTGGATCTGAATTATTATTCAAACATTTGGATAATTGTTGTTTTCCCTTTTCTACTTTTGGCCAGGGGACATCCAGAAAGTTATTGCACAATCCATACAGGCCTGAAGGAATTTGTAGAACGTTTTTTTTGCAATTGGAAAAGTAAAACAACTCCGACATATTGCCAACAATTAAATTGAAACCACTGTAGGATTTGGCATTTGTACGAATTGACTGGATATAATCTGATGCCGACATATTTCCCAGTAAAAAATCTTTTACCAGATTTCCTCTGCTGGGCGAGTTTTGTTTGATCATGGGCATACTTCTAAAATTCGTGAGAGCTGCAAATCGACCGGTTCGCGTGATTCCCATCCATGTACCGCCACTCATCAAATCGCGTCCAGCCAGCACATCAGGATAATCATCCCAGAAATCCAATTGTGCTGTGGGACGATCTCGGAATTCATCGCGATTGGATGCCAGAATCAGATCGTATTGTAAATGATTTTTATAGGAAAATAGAATTAAACACATCGTTTTTATCTCAATTTGCGCACATCCCCGATACGAATGGTGATTTTTTGGCGATCACAATATTCCATGAGAGGGATTGCATATTTTCGGGTGACATCAACCAAATTTTTAAATTCTTTGGGTGTAATCGTTTCTTTGTTTTTTAGTAATTCAATTAAACGATCTGTGAAATCTTTCATGACATTTTTACAAACTGCCATCTCTTGTGTAATGCGAATGATTTTACCTTCATTTTTTAAAAAAGCAAGAAGTGTTTCTATTGTAGCAATGTCAGTCTGGCAGGATTGTGCCAGTTCTTTCAACAGCGGTGGCGAAAGTTTATTTTTTTGAATAATTTCATACACTCTGGATTTTAATTGTTCCATTTCAGATGACAATTCCGGGGAATGGCTCTGCATGCACACAATTTCCTGATGTGTTTCCATGTGTTGAGATTCAATTAAATCATCAATTAACTGCTGAAATAATGCCTGTGGGAAGGCATCGGGTAAACGACTTTTTAATTCCTGACGCGGCATTCCTGTCCGATGAGGAAATTTTTGATGATATTGTGTCACTTTTTCACAGATTATTTTTTTCCAATGTTGACGCGTTTTGTGGTGAATATATCGAACAGGTGAAGCGTCCTGAAGAAAAATTTGTTGTTTTTTTTCGAGATTATTCAAATGGTGATCAATAATGTTGTCTGCCAATGCGGTGCATTGTTTGAGTCGGGTAAGGGTAATACCTGAATAGCCAGACTTTAGAATATGAATATCCAAACATGCCAGATCATCTGCCATTGCCAGTCTTTTCATGTCGTCAATTACTTCATTTTTAAATCGTTTTCGTTTGGGTGCCAGCGGATGAATAATCTTTCCCCCACCAATGGTTTGAACAGGAGAATAACGTCTTAAAACAAAGCGGTCACCGCGCATGATACAAATGGGTGAATCAAATCGAATTTGTGCCACGGTTTCTTCACCGGGCATCAGATGATCGCGATCCAAAAGTATGATATGCGCGGGAATCTCCGATGTGCCGGTATGAAATCTTATTTTTGAACGAAATTCAAGGGGGCGATCATTGACCGCCAGGTAGTGAAAATGGACATCAACCATAAACGCAGGTTGCAGACAGTTGGGATGAGATAATATATCACCGCGATTAATCTGTCCTCTGTCAATGCCTTGAAGATTGATTGCGCATCTCATTCCAGAATATGAGTTCTGCACCTTGTGTTGATGATTCTGAAGTCCCCTGACTTTCGCCATTGTTTTCGATGGATAAAGCATCACTGATTCCCCAACACAAACCTGTCCAGAAAGTTGAGTACCAGTAACAACAGCACCAAACCCTTTCATGCTGAAAACACGATCAATGGGAAGTCTGAAAAGATTGACCGAATTTTTGGGTTGATTATTGCGGCACAAATCTGCAATGCATGCAAGGACATTATCAATGCCCTGTTTTGTCGTACTTGAACAGGGAATAATGGGCGCGTTTTCTAAAAAAGTGCTTTTTACGCAATCAGTAATGTCATCAATGACCAGTTCCAAAAATTCTTCATCAACAAGATCCATCTTGGTGACAACAATCATCCCTTTTTTAACATCAAGTAAATTACAGATATCCAGATGTTCACGAGTTTGAGGCATAACGCCTTCATCAGCCGCTATGATCATACAGACAATATCCATACCTGATGCCCCAGCGACCATGTGTCGAACAAATCGTTCATGACCGGGCACATCAACAATACCCACCTGAATATCGTTATCAATTATTAGTGATGCGAATCCCAGTTCAATGGTAATTCCGCGCGCTTTTTCTTCCTTGAGTCTATCAGTATCGACACCAGTCAGTGCTTTAACCAATGCTGTTTTTCCATGATCTATATGGCCGGAAGTGCCTAAAATTATTGTTTTCATATGCAGACCTGAAATTATCCTTCTGCTAAGAAACGCTCAAAATACATAGTAATTTCAAACTATTAACAAAAACGTTTCTTGTAGAAATAAAAGGGGTTTATGCCCAAAAAAGTGGCCTTGATCATCGTTTCGGCCACTTTTTTGTAAGTGTCTTTCCGGCAAGCATGATTGACTTGTGGCTTATTCACAATCCCGCTTGCTAACGCGCGCGGCTCTGATTCGGTAACGCGCGCGGATCTGATTCGGTAACGCGTGCGGCTCTGATACCAGGCAAGCTAATAATTCAGAGCCGCGCGTTAACGTATCAG
>Ga0272440_1000859_pt1 | contig 25577 bp, 23 predicted proteins | sample SSMMMBAug17_FD_192440 | JGI IMG/M metagenome (GOLD analysis project Ga0272440, IMG submission 192440) | Marine sediment archaeal communities from Little Sippewissett salt marsh, Falmouth, MA, United States - SSM-MMB-Aug17 | ecosystem: Environmental > Aquatic > Marine > Wetlands > Sediment ...
GTACGAGAGGACCGGAATGGACAAACCTATGGTGTTCCAGTTGTCATGCCAATGGCATTGCTGGGTAGCTAAGTTTGGAATGGATAACCGCTGAAAGCATCTAAGCGGGAAGCCACCCTCAAGATTAAATATCCCTCTTATATTGCAAAATATAAGACTGAAGACCGCTTGAAGACTACAAGCTTGATAGGCTGAAAGTGTAAGTTCAGTAATGGATTTAGCTTATCAGTACTAATTGGTCGTGAGGCTTGGCCACAATTTTTTTAACGTATTTCTTATTTAATTATAATACATTCAAATTAGCAGAAACATTATTCAATACTGTTAAACCAATTTTTTCGGTAATTATAGCGGAAAGGAAACACCCGTTACCATCCCGAACACGGCAGTTAAGCTTTCCAGCGCCGATGGTACTGCATAGGCAGCTATGTGGGAGAGTAGGACATTGCCGAAAATTCATTAAAAAGGTCCGCAATATGCGGGCCTTTTTTTTTGCATAGTTATTGACTATTATATTATTCAGTGATATTATTTAATATTTTGTTTACATTTATGATGATTTCAGATTACATCAACTATAGAATACGAAAAAACAAAGTTTACCTTTTTGATGTATTACTATTTATATTTCCAACGAATATATCGGTGCTATAGGATTGGGGTAAGTAATATGAATGAGTAAATAACAATTTGTAAAACTTTTCTAGAAAACAAAAAAAAATGTGATGCAAAACCAAAACAACGGAAAAATAATGTCAGACCAACCGAATTTCAATCAAAATCAGACTGTTTCTGGGGTACGAAAAATAAGTGCATGGATGGTGCATGTATTTACTGCTACAGGTGCTGTCTTCAGTTTATTAGCACTTCATGAAATTTACTGGTGGAATTTTAAACTTGCTTTCTGGTATATGGCCATTGCCATATTTATTGACTCCATTGATGGATTTATGGCTCGAAAAGTTAGAATTAAAGAAGCCGTTCCTGGAATTGATGGCGCGATGTTAGATAATATTATTGACTATGTGAATTACGTTATCGTGCCTGCGTTTTTTTTCATTGAAAGTGATTTACTTCCTTTTGGATTTCGAATAGTAGGGGCTGGCATAATTGCTATTGCATCCTCATATCAATTTTCCCAGATAGATGCCAAAACCAGTGATCATTTTTTCAAAGGCTTTCCAAGCTATTGGAATATAGTTGCATTTTATTTATTTATATGGAATCAAAATCCGTGGTTTAACTTTGCAATTATCGTACTGTTGGGTGTATTGATTTTTGTTCCAATCAAATATGCCTATTTATCCAGGCCACATTTTCTAATTCAAAACAATTATTTAAGAACGATGATGTTAGCTTTTTCTTTGTTGTGGGCTTTTTCTGCTGCAACTTTATTATGGATTCATCCTAAAACGAATGCTTTTTTTGCATTTATAATTCTAATATATATTTTTGTGTATTTTGGCATCAGTTTGTATCGGACATTTGTTCCAGTTAAAACTATTGAAACATAACAATAAACAAACAATAATTATGGAGACATCAACACCAGATTGATGTTTTGTAAATTATGAAAGAATAAAATACTTCAAATGCACTCTGACAATAAAATTAGCGTACCTGAACAATATTTGCACAAATTTACAAAATCGGAAATTAATGAGTATCCAGTAAAACAATATGATGGAACCATTCATGTGATTAATTCAGATAGCATGATGGCAATGGTAGAAGAGTATTTGAGGAATGAAACTTTGTTTGGATTTGATACAGAAACACAACCCTCTTTTAAAAAAGGTAAAAATAATCCACCATCCTTGCTTCAACTGGCAACTCAAGACGTAGTAATATTATTTCAAATCTCTAAATCTTTTTTTCCTGAAATTATAAAGAATATTCTATCAGATTCAGAACGTATTAAGGCAGGAGTTGCTGTACGTGATGATATCATTGGTTTGAAACGTCTTAATGATTTTTCAGAAGCAGGTTTTGTGGATATCGGCGAAATCAGCAAAATCATTGGTTTACAAACAAATGGCTTACGAAATTTAGCCGTAAATTTATTGGGATTCAGGATATCAAAATCATGTCAAAAGTCCAATTGGGGAAAAAAAAAGTTGTCCAGACAGCAAATTCTTTATGCTGCAACTGATGCGTGGGTAAGCCGTCAACTATTCCTTCAAATGAAACGATTAAAATTTACCTGAATTGCACCAATAATTAATAATTTTTTCAATATTCAATGTTCAGACAATCAATACAGATAATCATAGGCTTGATAGTTTTTGTTATTATTTTTATTCTCACAACATATTTCTCAGTATATATTTTTGTTAAAACTGAAAAATATGTTATTATTCCGGATGTTACAGGTAAAGACATTATTTATGTTCTTGAGTCATTAAGTGATAATCGATTAAATACAAAAGTTGATGGTACTGAATATCATTCAACCATTCCGAAAAATCATGTGATATATCAGGATCCAAAACCGGGCAGTGAGGTGAAAGAAGGCCGTGATGTTTCAATCGTTCTATCAAAGGGGAGCAAATGGTTACGTCTACCCGATATACGCGGAATGCCCATAGAAAAAGCCCAGATAGTATTGGATCAACATCGCTTATGTCGGGGTGAGATTACCCGCATTTATCATCCTCAATTTGTTTCTGGAATGATTATTTATCAATTTCCTGAACCAGGCTCATATATTACAAACATCGCCTGTATTGATATTCTGGTCAGTCGTGGGCATCGGAGTACATTGTATCAAATGCCTGACTTTATTGGCGTATCTATTGAAGAAGCTTTAATGATGTTAAGCACAATCAATATTCAACCTTTTTCAATAAAATATGCATCTGATAACCAATGGCCAGAAAATCGAATTATTGAACAAAAACCTGCATTTGGATATGCGATTACAAAAGAAGAACCTGTGTACTTGACAGTAAACCGAAAAAATTTAAAGATCGGTGATAGTAAAGGTGGCATTTCTTTGTATGTATATTCTGTACCCAATGGTTTTTTACAAAAACATGTTTTAATTCGACTCAACATTTTTGGGGTTACCATTCATGTCCATGATGATTTCATCCGCCCTGCTAAAAAAATATATGTCTTGATTCCAAACGATTGTGATGCGTCTGTATTTGTATATCAAGACGAAACATTGGTTGATAGTAAAATTTTTTGAGTGTACTGATTTTTTAACTGATTTTTCCATAAACAGGGAAAATAATTATGAGAAAAATAGCCCCTTCCATTTTATCTGCAGATTTCTCTAAGTTAGGTGATGAAATCATTGCAGTTGAAAAAGCTGGTGCAGACATCATTCATATTGATGTTATGGACGGCCATTTTGTGCCCAATATAACAATGGGTCCATTGATTGTACAGGCAGTGAGAAAAATGACACAACTTCCTTTGGATGTTCATTTAATGATACAAAATCCGGATCAATACATTGACGATTTTGCAAAGGCCGGTGCTGATATGATTTCAATTCATGTCGAAGCCTGCTTACATTTGAATCGAAGTCTTCATCGCATTATTGAGAACAAAGTCATGCCTGGCGTTGCAATAAATCCCGCAACACCTTTTGAAACTGTCAGATGGGTCTTACCCCAAATGAAATATCTAGTCATTATGAGTGTCAATCCTGGATTTGGGGGACAAGGGTTTATTCCAAACACACTAGAAAAAATTTGCCTGGCGAAAAAATATTTTCATGAGAACCAGAATAAGATTGCGATTCAGGTTGATGGCGGTGTTAGTAAAGATACAGTAGGAAAGATTGCTGAAGCTGGTTGTGATATTTTTGTTGCAGGATCTGCTATTTATGGCACAAATGATTATGCAATTGCTATTAATCAGTTACACAATAATTCGTGATATAACATAACAACATAACTTATTTTTTCTGATAAATTGTAGTTGCAACACTTTTAATAGGTGCATTCTTCATATAAATGGTTTCCGAATGACCCATAAAAAAATATCCTTGTGGTTTAAGATGATGACATAGCTGCCTGATAACACGTTCCTGGGTTTTTCTATCAAAATAAATAAAGACATTTCGACAAAAGATAGCATCAATATCTGTAATAGTCGAATAAGTATCATCCATAAGATTTATCTGTTTAAATTTTATTTTTTGTCGGAGTTCAGGCACAATCTGAATTAAAGGGAGTTTGTCATCGCCCATTTTTTTCAATACATATTTTTTTCTCAAAGTAGTGGGAATAGATTGGGCCATTTCATGTGTGTAGATTCCTTTGCGTGCAATATCTAATACTTCTGTAGAAATATCTGTACTCAGTATCGCATATCTGAAACCAGTATGTTTAACCGAAAACTCCTCCAACAGCATGGCCATGGTATAAGGTTCAGCACCAGTGGAGCATCCGGCGCTCCAAATTTTAAACTTTCTGCCTTTACAGCTTTCATAGAACTCAGGTAAGACAATATTACATAAGAATTCGAAATGTTTAGGTTCCCGAAAGAAATCTGTTTTATTTGTAGTCACAGCATTGATCAGATTTGGCATTTCTTGGGCAATCCCCTTATCACTGGTAACATAAGCGAAATATTCCTCAAAACTATTGATTTTGAGTTTCCTAAGTCGTTTGGTTAAGCGGGATTGCAGCATCACTTTTTTAGAATGTGACAAATGAATGCCCATTTGCTCATAAATAAAGCGACTAAACTGGTTAAAAACTTTGTCTGAAAACCGCAATTGAAAAAAATTGGGCTGGTGATTATGGTAATTATTTTTTTCAAAGTTATTCTGCACGATTTGAGTCCTTTAACAATGCGTTTGGGTCCAACATACAACGTATTATGCCTTTTTTATATCTAATTAATATTTTTTTCAAGCAATTTATACATTTACGAACATAATCGCTCAATTCTTTGATTCTTTTTTTATTTGCAGGATAAAAATACGATTTATATTGACGAATCATAGATAATAGGGTATTTTAAATGTTTTATTATTTTCAAGAAGGAGGAAAAAAACAATGTACGCTGTGATTCAATCGGGTGGTAAACAATATCGTGTCACTCCCGGTCAAACTGTTCGTGTGGAAAGGTTAAGTGGTGAAATTGGCGCCGAAGTCTTACTTGATCCGGTATTACTTTATGCCCAAAATGATGATATTAAAGTGGGGCAGCCGAGTTTGTCCGATATTTCAGTCAGAGGCCATATAGTTGAACAGGGCAAAGCCAAAAAAATACTTGTTTTCAAAATGAAACGAAGAAAACGATATCGAAGAAAGCAAGGTCATCGACAATTATATACTGCAATCAAAATTGATAGCATAGAATCTTCATAAAACAACAAGGAGGCTATAATGGCACATAAAAAAGCTGGAGGCAGCTCCAGAAATGGTAGAGATAGTAATGCCCAGCGAAGAGGAATCAAACGATATGGCGGTGAAAATGTTCTGGCTGGAAATATTTTAGTACGTCAATTGGGAACAAAATTTTATCCTGGAATTAATGTTGGGATGGGTAAAGATTATACACTATTTTCCAAAGTAAATGGCACAGTATCTTACGAACGTATGGGACGTTCCAGAAAACGTGTCTGCGTGTATGCCGCGTGAAATTCATAGATGAAGCATTTATCAATGTACAGTCCGGTGATGGGGGTAAAGGATGCGTGAGTTTTCGCCGTGAGCGATGTGTTCCCAGAGGTGGCCCAAATGGCGGTGATGGTGGACGCGGTGGGCATGTTATTTTAAAAGCTGTGCCAGAAAAACGTACTCTGTATCAATTTCGTTTTCAGCGTCAATTTAAGGCAGGAAAAGGTAAAAATGGATTGGGCAGTCATAAAACAGGTGCAAATGCTGATGATCTGGTAATTGAAGTTCCTGTGGGAACCATTGTCGCTGACACCGAAACTCGGGAGATACTTACTGATTTCAAAAAAGCGCATCAATCCTATATTGTTGCAGAAGGGGGGCGTGGCGGTAAAGGCAATAAACATTTTGCAACATCTACCCATCGCACCCCACGTTTTTCTCAACCTGGAGAATCTGGTCAAAGCCGATCGCTTCATCTGGAATTAAAACTGCTTGCTGATGTAGGACTAATTGGTTTGCCCAATGCAGGGAAATCAACACTTATTAGTGTTATGACTGCTGCACGCCCCAAAATTGCTGACTATCCATTCACAACTCTCACACCATCAATTGGAATTGTCCAAACAGATACAATTGAGCCCTATGCTATTGCAGACATTCCTGGTATTATCGAAGGAGCTCATAAGGGGATAGGTCTTGGATTTCAGTTTTTAAAACATATTGAACGAACGCGAGTATTGGTTCATTTAATAGATGTCGCAGCAATGGATATCGATAATCCCCTTACTGACTATCAAACCATTAGGACAGAACTTTCGTCTTACAATCCTTCCCTTTCTCAAAAAAAGCAAATTGTGGTTCTCAACAAAATGGATTTACCAGACGCAAATAGAAACGCAAATTTATTTCAAAAACAGGCACCAGACATTGAGATTTATCAAATTTCAGCAGCAACTGGTGAAGGAATTAAAGACCTGGCAATTAATTTGGGACGTATGATTTGAAATTGAGAGATTTTTTACAAAACTGGATAAACCAATCAAATAATACGTCACAATCACGTGAACTAATAATTCAAGGCATGCAAGGGGTCCAACAGTTTATGCGTGAGAATCAGATTGCCTCCTTATGGAAACAACCGCCAACTCTTTATACCGCTACTTTGGATGATGCCCTGGGACATGGTCTCGATATTATTGAATCCTTTTCTATGGTACTGGGAATGACTGTCAACCGCATAGGACTATTATGCGATGCTGAAACGATTATTAAAACATGTCAAACTGATATGCCTGACTATCTTGGTATGACCATTTTGCAATTTGACAGTGAACTGGCTTTGCAATATATTTCTCAGTCTCTTCCTAAAAAAACATTTTTTCTTGCCGGTGGACCTTTATTTAAAAATGATCTGGATTTTGCTCAACGATGTGGAATTAATTTTGTCGCAAAAGATATCTTTGAATATATTCAGTTTTTGATTCATCATATCTAGGCCTGCAATAGGAACCTATTTTTTTAGCTTTCCTATAATAAGGCTTAAAAATTGCAAACAAAATTATCATATCATGACTCCTGGTAATAAAAATGCTTGAATCAGTTTGAAAATCCATATTATACAAAATCTGATACAGGCACAAACCATAAAAAACAAATAATTGTAACATAAAACAACAGCTATCTTTGACTGTTGTACAACAAAAAAGAAGGTGTGATATGGCAGCTATAGAAAAAATAAAAATTATATCAGGTGTTTACTGGATAGGCATACCAGATGCCAATTTATATGTTCTGTGCGCATGTCCGGCAGACAGTGTAAAGCATATGATGAGAACAGGCCTGATAAAAACAATTGAGCGTGAAGGGATTTCCTTTGAGTCAGGTCCGAATGCAATATTATTATCCGATGTACTGGTTCAAAATGGGCATTTTTCCAATCTGGCTGAATTTCCAGTACTTCAGATGCTGTACAGGCAAGGGATGATTTTGCCCAATCATCCCAATAATACTGGTATCAAACCCATACTGATTGGCATTGAAGAGCAAATCAATGCGCATTTAGCCTATATTTATCGTGGAAACTATGGTCTGATTTCTGAAGATGAGTTGATTGAAGCCGGTCTGACAAAGGGTGAGGCCCGAGATCTCATGCGATTAAAACTCAGGTTTGCCTTTAACAAGATTCGCCAGACTCCAGAATTATTGGATACCTTACCGGTAGAAAATGACCCGGTACATATAAGAAATAATGTCTATGTTCATCGGACTGGATTCAACACATATAAGTTTATGTATAAAGGTGAGTCTGCAACTGTGGATTTAAATTTAGCAGCCAGTGAACAATATGGCCCTCCATTTGAACTGGGGTTTCATCAAATCAAACGAGAATACTTTGCTGTCATTCATTCGGGTCAGGGTGATGGATGGGATATTAATCGACCGAGTATGGCGAGCATACTCATGTTTCAAGGTAACCTTTATTTAATTGATGCGGGTCCCAATTTGCTTCATACCTTAACAGCCCTGGGGATCAGTATTAATGAAATTGAGGGTGTATTTCACACCCATGCTCATGATGACCATTTTGCTGGACTCACAACATTGATTCGAGGGGATCATCGCATAAAATATTATGCCACACGGCTTGTGCGTGCATCAATGGCAAAAAAATTACAAAGTCTGATGACCTGGGATTCGGATCGGTTGGATCAGTATTTTGATGTTCATACTTTGGAATTCAATCAATGGAATAATGTTGAGGGGCTGGAAGTCAGACCTATATTGTCTCCACATCCAGTTGAAAACAGTATTTTTACATTTAGAGCCATTTGGGATGGGGGATATTTGACTTATTCTCATTTTGCAGATTTAACGTCCTTTGATGTTTTAAAAGGCATGATTACATCCAATCCAGATGAAAATGGTATTTCACAGGAATTTTTTGATACTGTTCACCAGGAATATTTAACACGCGCGACCTTGAAAAAAATTGATGTTGGTGGTGGTTTGATTCATGGGAAAGCAGAGGATTTTAAGGATGATCCATCAGACAAGATTATTTTATCACACACAGCCCAATCATTTTCTAACAAAGAAAAAGAGATTGGCTCTCGTGCGCCATTTGGCATGGTTGATGTGTTAATTTCGACCAATCAGGATCATACCATGCGTTATGCATTTCGGTATCTGCATGCATACTTTCCATCAGCCCCAATCGCAGAGCTTCGGATTTTATTGAATTGTCGTGTAATATCATTTAATGCTGGGACAATTCTGGTTAAGCAAAATGTTTCCAATCCTAACATATATTTAATTTTAACAGGTACCATTGAAATGATTCGGTCGGACAAAAACGTGCATCAAATTTTGTATGCTGGTTCTCTTATTGGTGAGTTGTCAGGCTATAAGGAAAAGCCTTCTAAGGAAACCTACAGTGCATGCAGTTATGTCTGGGCACTGGAGATTCCAGTCAATTTGTATGCAGAGTTTGTCCGCAGGAACAATCTATATGATGATATTGATGCCATGCAAAAAAGTATTGCATTTTTACAGGATACCTGGCTGTTTGGTGATATGGTGACATATCCGGTGCAAAACAATATTGCGCAAAATCTCACCATTCGATCCTTTGTTGAAGGTGAAATTATACCCGATAATGGTGCATCCATGTTGATTCTGGTTGTAGAGGGTGAGCTTGTGATTCGTTCTGGTGCGACCCATATTGAAACAATTCATTCAGGTAATTTCTGTCGTGAAGAAACCATTTTGGGAGAGGGTGATATCAATTTTTCAGTTTATGCGGCAAAATCATCAAAGGTATACTTTATTCCGGGAAAAATCTTGTTGGATATCCCTGTTGTTATGTGGAAATTACTGGAAACACAGGAAAAAAGACAGCAGTATCGGTCTGGGATTTAGAATCAAAAAGGATATATTGGAAAAAATGCGATACATCATGGAAAGCCTCTAATTTTATGACTTTGATCAAGGATGAATTTCCACATACCATAAAAGCATAAACGCAAGTGAAATTATAGGAGGCAAAAAGAAATGATTGTCCAATGTGAAAGCTGCCAAAAAAAATATCGTTTAGATGATAAAAAAATGCCACCTAAAGGAACCAAAGTTCGATGTTCCAGATGTAAACACATTTTTCATGTGTCGCCTGCTCAATCAGAAACACCCCAGCCCAAGTCTGACCGAACCATTGAGAATAAATCATCAGAGCAAGTTCCCAAAAGCCCGATAAAAAAAGAAATCAAAAACCTTCCCGCATTTGCTGACTGGGATGAGGATATCATTGTTGTCACCTTACCAGGGGACACTTTAGATGCCGGTAATTGCCAGGAATTCAAGGCTGCCATTCTTTGTATTTTAGAAACACCGAACAAGGTGATATTTAACATGGAAAACATTCAATTTGTTGACAGTTCCGGTTGTGGGACTCTAAATGCCAGTATCAAACGAATAAAAAAGCATGGTGGGGATATAAAAATATGCAATGTCCTGGATCAGGTGGGCGCAATTTTTCGGCTGATTAAATTGAATCGTGTATTTCATATTTGTAATACAAGGGAAGAAGCCATTCAGGCTTTTGATAGAGGGGGTTGAATAGCCCCATGTTTTTCGTATTCCTTTTCAAACTCGGCAACACGTTCTTCAAGGATTTTTTCAACTAATTCTGAGATCGTAATATCTTTTTCTTTGGCCAATCCCTGAAGAAGTAGAAAGTCTTCTTCCTCCAGATCCAGTTCAATTTCCACATACTCTGGTTCGGTTGTTTCATCCTTTGTGTCCTTTGTATCATGTAGGATTGTTTTATCTTTTATGTCATTATTATTAATCATGTATGTTTCCTTTGCAAGGTTATGTTTGAGCGTATGTAAAAGTTCAAAGAATCAATGTCTTTCATGCGCCAGTCGAATGTGTCAGAAAAATCTGACACATTCTAATTATTCAAAAGGATTTCGAATCATTATTGTTTGTTCCCGAGATGGGCCAACAGAAATCATAACAATTGGAATTCCAGTGAAATCTTCAATTTTTTTCAAATACAAGCGGGTTTCTTCAGGCAAATCATCAAGTTTTCGGATATGACCAATCTCCCCAGACCAACCTGGTGATGTGTTGTACACCGGCTGACACTTTGAAAGCAGGTTCAAGTTTCCTGGAAAACCATTAATTGTCTGCCCCTGATATTCATATCCAGTACAATACTTGATTGTTTCCAATCCAGCTAAAACATCCAGTTTGGTAATTGCCATACAGGTCAATCCATTCAGAATGGCCGCATTTTTAATGAGCATCAGGTCCAACCAACCACATCGACGCCGACGACCGGTTGTTGCACCGAACTCTGCACCCTTTTCCTGAATCTGATCACCAATGGCATCCATCAATTCTGTAGGAAATGGCCCCTGTCCCACACGCGTTGTATATGCTTTAACAATTCCCATGATTTCGTGGAGATCATTGGGGCCAACGCCGGCACCAATACTGGCATTGGCTGCAAGGGTGCTGGATGATGTCACAAATGGATATGTGCCATGATTGATGTCCAGATGTGTCCCCTGTGCGCCTTCAAATAGAATGTTTTTGTCTGTCATGGTTGACAATGCTACAGATACATTGGTCACATATGGCTGCAATCGTCTGGCATATTCCTGATATTCCTGAATAACTGCAAGAGGATCACATGGAGGCTGTTTGAGATAGTGTTCAATGTAGTGATTTTTTTCTTTTAGAATTGTCGTGATTGAAGTTTCCAACAAATCTGGATCGCAGAGTTCAACAAACCGGATGCCACTTCTGGCAGCCTTGTCTTCATAACATGGGCCAATGCCACGACCGGTTGTGCCAATTTTTGATTTTCCCATCAGTTGCTCTCTGCCAGCATCAATGATTTTATGGTGGGGCATAATCACGTGGGCTCGTTCACTGATATACAAATTCTCCGGTGTCAGATGGATACCTTTGTTTTCAAAAAAATCAATTTCGTCAAGTAAGACTTTGGGGTCAACAACCAGGCCATTTCCAATCATGCAGGTTTTGCCTTGAAGAAGGCCTGATGGCAATAAATGGCTGATATATTGCTCCCCATTGACAACCATTGTGTGGCCTGCATTGTTTCCTCCTTGAAACCGAACCACTGCATCAGCATCTTCAGCCAGCAGATCCACAATCTTACCTTTACCTTCATCCCCCCATTGGGTTCCGATAACCACCAGATTTGACATTCAAAAACTCCTAAATGTTGTGCGTTAGCAATTATCTTTCCTACGATTTTTAAGTAGGAACATAACTGCTGACGCATGGAAACAAAAAATGAATCCAAATGTTTTTTGCTTTAAAAAATAAAAAAAGTTTTGCGCCAACGAACACAGTAAGGTATGTTATAAAACATATTTAAATCCTGATGTCAATTTCGTAATCAAAAAGAGTATAATAATGATCAAAAGCACAGCAAAGAAAATATTGAGTCAAGTGTTTGGTTATTCGGAATTTCGGAATCTCCAGGAACCTGTGATTGAAAATATTTGCAACAAAAATGATACCCTGGTCATTATGCCCACGGGTGGTGGTAAGTCCTTGTGCTATCAAATTCCGGCCCTTATGTTTGAAGGACTCACCATTGTGGTTTCCCCGCTTATATCTTTAATGAAGGATCAAGTGGAGCAACTGAGAGAATTACGTGTCAGTTGTGCCATTCTCAATAGCAGTCTGTCATACGATGATTACCGGAACAATATGTCAATGGTTTGCGCTGGTAGAGCAAAATTGCTTTATCTTGCACCTGAAACTCTGATGAAATCCAATATTATCAATATGTTAATGAGGGTGTCTGTAGATTGTTTGACCATTGATGAAGCCCACTGTATCTCTGAGTGGGGCCATGATTTCCGGCCAGAATATCGTCAGTTGATTGAGGTCCGAAAGCGGTTTCCCAAGGCGGTTTGTGTGGCGCTCACTGCAACTGCCACAAAAACTGTTCAAAAAGATATTAAAAACAGCCTGGGATTTAGAGATGAAAATGAATTTATTGATAGCTACGACCGCAAAAATTTGTTTATCCGAATTGAGCCGAAAATCAACACCATAGACCAGGCAATTACGTTCATTCGTCAGTTTCCTGGTCAATCGGGTATTGTTTACTGTGCAACCCGAAAACAAGTGGATGATTTATATGTTATCCTGGAAAGTAAAAATTATTCAGTCAAACCCTATCATGCAGGTTTGTCTGAAATAGATCGCAATCGGAATCAGGATTTATTCATTCGGGATGACATTCAAATTATTGTTGCGACAGTGGCCTTTGGTATGGGCATAGACAAGCCCAATGTTCGTTTTGTGCTTCATTTTGATATGCCCAAAAATATTGAAACCTATTACCAGGAAATTGGACGTGCCGGCCGAGATGGCCTTCGCTCTCACTGTCTGATGCTGCATGGCTATGGTGACATTAAAAAAATTGAATACTTTATTGACCAAAAAAGTAAAAGTGAACAATCAGTAGCAAAGATGCACTTACAGGAAATTCGGAAATTTGTTAATTCCCTGGAATGCCGAAGAAAGCCTCTTTTGGCGTATTTTGGTGAAACCTATGCACATTCATCTTGTGATATGTGTGATAATTGCGTTCAGGACTCGGAGGCCAAACAAGATATCACTGTGCTTGCGCAAAAATTTTTATCATGTGTCAAACGTACTGAAGAGCGTTTTGGTCCCTATCATATTATTAGTGTCTTGCGAGGATCAAAGGATAAAAAGGTCATGCGATTTAATCATCAAAATCTTTCCACCTATGGTATTGGCATGGAATTATCTCGGGAACAATGGAAAGATATGGCACATCAGTTATTACAGCAAAATTTAATGATTCAGGATCCCAAACATGGTTCACTCAGTATTACAGAAAAAGCCTGGAAAGTGTTTCGCGGTGATGAAATTGTTTTGGGACGTGTACTGGACGTCAAACCAAAGGGTTTGACAAAAGAACCGGTTGCACAGAAAGAAACACAGTTGGAGTATGACCCAAACTTATTCCAGCAGCTTCGGGCCAAACGCAAAGAATTGGCTGATGAAGCCGAAGTTCCTCCCTATGTTATTTTTTCAGATAATACATTGATTGAAATGGCCACATATTTTCCCCAGTCATCAAAACAACTTCTTACCATACATGGTGTTGGCGAAGTTCGATTGGAGCGGTATGGTGATGCTTTTATGCGTATCATTCGCAACTATTGCTCGGCGAATAATATTTCGGAAAAAAAGAAACCCATCTACAGTACACCAGCCCCAAGAAAATCAATCAGCTCCAGAGCGATTGAAATTGGACAATTATTCAATAAGGGACAATCCATTGATGACCTTCAAATGGCATTTTCTATCAAAAAAGGAACCATTATCGGACATTTAAATACTTGCATTGAAAATGATTTTGTTCTGGATATCAAAAACATTATGGCGGCATCCAGTTTATCCACAGAAATGCAAAACCGGGTGTTGAATTTGTTTGACAAGGTCGGCTATGAAAAGTTGAAACCCATTTTTTTAGAACTGGATGGCACTGTGGATTATGATGAACTCCATTTAATGCGAATGTATTATTTAAGTACGCGTTGATATAAAACAATCTTGCAAAGATAATAAAACAATCTTGCAAAAAATTGGATGTGTGTGATATAGATGGTCGAAAATTTTGAATATAATTTAAACAATAAGGAAAATGCTGAAAATTCGTTTCCCAATTCAAAATGGAGAAAATGGACAATGGACGAAATATCTATCGCCCTTTTGAATTGGCATAGTTTTGTTTTCGAGCTTTCCCTAAGTATGAGGATAAAATGGAAATTGATGTTACCATGAAAATTCTAATTGTCGAAGATGCGAAAGTGGTTCGCAAAATGGCGATCAAGATTTTAAAAGAGATTGGTTTTACAAAAATTGTTGAAGCAGGTGATGGTCAGATTGCCATGACAAAGCTTTCTGATAATCCCGATATCAATCTGGTGATCAGTGATTGGAATATGCCCAATAAAGATGGCTTTGAATTGTTACAATGGGTCCGCAAAAAAACCGAATATAATAATATTCCATTTATCATGGCAACCGCCCAGGGTGAGAAGAAACAAATACAAAAAGCCACTGAAGCTGGTGCCAACAGTTATATAACCAAACCATTTGGTTCTCCTGAAATGCGTGATGCTATCCAGAGAGCTTTTGAAAAAGCACCCAAAAATGAAAAAAAACAGATAAAAAAAATAGATTACACTCAGCGCAAAAAATCCGGTAAGCTTGAAATCAATGCCGCACATATTCAAATAACAGATCATCTAACACTCGGCGTTCTTGATCACATGATGACATCCGGAGAAATGAAATCAGACTATTTTTCATTAAAAACCCACTGTATGACCAGTTGGAATCCTGTTTTAAAAGCACTTGAACAGGGGCAGGTGGATATTGCATTTGTATTGGCTCCCATTGCAATGGATTTATTCAGTGCCGGCGTTCCCATTCGCATGGTTCTTTTGGCGCATAAAGATGGGAGTATCAGTGTTAGAAATAAAAAGTATCCCATTCAAGGGCGGCATATTGACTATTTTAAAAATAAAACATTTTATATCCCCCATTTATTATCTGTGCATCATATGTTGGCTCATATGTTTTTCAAAGAAATCGGTTTGCATCCTGGTTTGTCAGGTACTCATGAAAATGTAAATTTATTTTTTGAAGTTGCTCCACCAGTCAACATGATGACTTTTATGGCTGAAAATATTGATTCCTGTGGTTTTATGGTGGCAGAGCCCATTGGTTCACAGGCTATTGCAGCAAATATAGCAAACTTACTATTTTATTCCAATGATCTGTGGGACTATCATCCTTGCTGTGTTGTGGCTGTGCGTGAAGAATTGATTGCTTCGCAACCCGATGCTGTTCATGATTTTGTTCGATTGCTTATTGAGTCAGGTGACTATATTAAATCAAATCCTGGTGCAGCCGCAGAGATCGCTGTATCGTTTTTAGATCCCAATAAAAAACTTGGATTGCAATACCCACTCTTATCCAGGATTCTTGTGGGCAAAGATGCTGTAAAAACCAATGATTTGTTTCCAGAGTTGGAAGCATTGGATCGCATGCAACGATATATGCATGACAATATGAAAATTGGCAGCATTATTGACCTGGAAAAATTTGTTGATACCAGTTTTGCAGAAGCTGCTATAAAGGATCGAAGTGCAAAACAACCCGCGTCGGATATTGATGTTAATAAAGGGATTTCAAAGGTACTAAATTCATTGCCCACAGGAAGAGCAGGGGCTGCGACCCAGGATAAATTTCAGCGCAACAAACAATTGTTTCTCAACCTGACAAAGTCAATATCACAAGAAGCATTGCCCTTATCTCTGCATCAGTGCATGCCCCTTATTGATGACCTTTCAAAGGTTATTGAACAGCATACTCAATCTGTCAATATTTCTAATGCGCCAATGCCTGAATCTTATATTCAACCGATTATTTATGCCATGTATCAAATATTGCTTGACGAAGGTCTGAAAACTGAAACAGGCAAGCTGGCATTTGCCCGAACGACCATTTGTGCAAAAAATGCAGATTTTGATATCATAGATGTGCGAACCCATCCGGCTGGATATGATATTCTGATGGCCCATATTTTGGGTCAGAACTTTTTTTCCTTGTACAATTGTTTATTGATTAAATATTTATTTCAAAAAAATGTTCGAAATCGGCAGCCCCCTGAAGCTTTTTTTGACACATTAAACTCGCACCTGTTAAATAGTGAACTTTCTGAAAATCAGGTTTCAGCAAGCTACCTTCATCTGAATTTCAAAAAAGGCACAGGCAATACGATCACAGCCGCACATCCACCAGTAATTTTAATGAAACATAGTTTGCCCATGATTCGGGCCATTATGGGCGAAAGCTTTTTGCTGGGTGAAATTGAATCTCAGCAGTATAGCGGTCAGATATTTGACTTTCGGCCCAAAGACAGGTTGTTTTTGCACTCTATGAGTGTTGTCAATGCTGCTCCGCCTGACACCAAAAAAACTGCAAAAAAAGGCATACTGGATTTTATCGGTTTGGATGATTTTCTGATGAAAAATCGAAGTAAGCCTCTGGAAGAAATGCTGGATGCCTTATTAATTGATATTTTATCCCACTGTCAGAATGCGCCAGATGATGGCATGATGTTATTGGGTGTGCAGGTACCATAGGATGAAAGCTTGATCTTAAATTTGAAGAGCCTGTTTTCTTACATTCCTAAACACAGATATTGCATTGTAATGATTTGCTTCATGTTATGACATGTGTATCAATCCATTCAAGAATGTCCTGTGCCGGTTTTTCCCATTCTGGCTCTATGGGGATCATATGGCCAAAGCCTGAATAAGTTTTTAAATCGCAGTTGTATTTTTTCACAATACGATGAATTGTTGATATGGGGGTTGCATGATCCTGCGGTGATGCAATTATTAACATGGGACATTCAACCTGTGATTCATTTACTGGAACACCTGGATAGAGAATTTCAAGAGCGACCCGGCTGGACTCAGGGACGAGTTGACCATAAATGCTGTCTTGTAATGTATCAGGGATTTCATTCATCAACAGTTGACGCATAAAGAATTGATTGGGTAAAATCGCATTGCCAAGAAGTATTTGTATGCCATAAACAAGTCCCATAGTCATATGGATCCACCCCCCCAACATCAAAATACCCGCCGGTGGTGTCGGTCCGATCAAAATAATAGCAGATGGTGATAGCAATTCCGCTACTTTCTGAGTTAGGAGTCCGCCCATACTATGTCCAATGATAATGGGGGTATTGAGTTGTTCTGCAACCACTTTGACATCCTGTACGTAATCGTTGATTGATATCTTACCCCGATCATATACTGGGATTGAATCGGGTCGGCCTCGAAGATCTAGTGCATAACAGTCAAAGCCTTTATTAATGAAAAACGCTTTGTATTGATCCCACATCCATGAGCCAGCCCACATGCCATGAACAAAAAGCAGGTCGTTATCTCTGGTTTTGGGATTGCCGGGTTGGAAATTGATATTTATTCCAGAAATATTCATAATGATTCCTTTGATATAATTGATAATTGTGTCCGAATTTTTGAATTTTTGTTGAAGTAATTACGTCATTATTCTAATTATGAGCATTTGTCAATAACTATCTTTTCCTTACACGTTAAAAAAAAATCAAATATGCATTTTTTTCTTGACATAACAAAACACATCATCTAAATACCAACAAAATTTCAGAAAAAAGGGCCCTTTTTTCATTAAAACAAAGGAACAACAATGAACCCACAAACCACTCAACCCATGAATTTTTATTTTTATTACTTCAGCAGGATTGGTTTGTTCATGGGATTATATTGTTGATTATTTTATCAAGCCGTGAACAGCCAAAGTGTTCACGGCTTTTTTTATTTTTAAAGGCCGTGAACGAGTTTCGTCACGGCCTTTTTTTTTTATTTCAATCAATAAGGAGATTTATTATGATTGGTAAGGCCATTCGTCTGGAACGAATTATCAATCGGGACACAGGCCGATGCCTGATAGTCCCTATGGATCATGGTGTTTCTATTGGCCCTGTGTTTGGGATTACAGATATCAAAAGCGCTATGACACAGGTGGCTGATGGTGGCGCAAATGCAGTCGTGGTTCATAAAGGGATTGTCGGCTCAGGACATCGACAATCGGGTCCGGATATGGGGCTGATTATTCATTTATCGGCCAGCACGTCAGTTGCTGTTGAGCCCAATTCAAAAACATTGGTTTGTTCTGTTGCAGAGGCAATCAAGCTTGGGGCTGATGCTGTATCTGTTCATATCAACATTGGTGATGCCAATGAAAAACAAATGCTTGAAGATATGGGCAAGGTCGCATACAATGCTTCCGAATGGGGGATTCCATTGCTTGCAATGATTTACCCACGTGGTCCCAAAATTGATAATGAGTTTGACCCCAAAATGGTTCAACATGCTGCCAGGCTGGGTGCTGAGTTGGGCGCTGACGTGGTTAAGGTTTCCTACACCGGGGATAAGGACTCTTTCAAAAAAGTAGTTGATAGCTGTCACGTCCCTGTTGTAATTGCCGGCGGACCCAAGATGGACTCCGATAAAGCCATTCTCGAAATGGTCAAAGATGCCATTGATGCTGGCGCTTCGGGAACATCCATTGGCCGCAACATTTTTCAGCATGACAATCCGACTAAAATTGTTCAGGCGATGACCCGGGTTGTTCATTACAATGCTTCTGTCGAGGAGGCGCTGTTATTGCTTTAATATGGACTTTATTTGATAAAAACTGCTAATCGGGCAGTCAGAAATAATTCTGACTGCCCAATTTTGCAAAATGTTGGTTGTTGGTTTGGGGTCAGACTTTTATTGTTGACTGTTGGGTTGACTTATTTCCCTCGGCAAATAAGTCAACAATCAAGGTCTGCCCCCAAATTCCCAACCAATAATATAAACAAATCACAGGGAGGAATTGTGAAATCAGAAACAAAATCGGACATGGGTAATCCATTGATACCATATCGAGAAAAAATTGATGAAATTGACAATCAACTGCTGTCATTATTGATTCAGAGACAGGATTTGGCCCATAATGTGGGGCAAATAAAAAAAGAGCAGGGTATGAGTGTATTCAATATGGCACGCGAAGAGCAAGTGTTTCGGAATTTAAAATCCAAAAGCAAGGGGCATTTAAGCCCTGAAGCGATTCATCATATTTTTTCCGAGATTATTTCAGCAGCCCGAACTGTCCAGCAACCGATTAATGTTGCTTATCTGGGGCCAGAGGCCACATTCAGTCATCAGGCAGCTATTTATCTGTATGGACATTCCACCACCTTTCGTGCGGCTGAAACTATTGAAGATGTCTTTAGTTTTGTGGAAAAAGGAGTGTGTCAACAAGGCATTGTACCTATTGAAAATTCTTACGAAGGGGCAGTCAATGTGACAATGGATTTGTTCTACAAATATGATCTTCAAATTTGTGCAGAAATTTTTTTACGCATTCGGCATCACTTGCTCAGCAAAGCATCAAATATGGAAAATGTTGATAGCATTTACTCTCATCCCATGCCCTTTGCACAATGCCGATCCTGGCTTCGGTCTAATTATCCGCATCTGTCAACCCAGAAAGTGGAAAGTACATCGGCAGCAGCCATTGTCGCACAAAATAATCCCAAAATTGCAGCCATTGGCAGTCGATTGGCAGCCATGACTTACAAATTGAACATGTTAGCGGAAAACATTGAAGATCAACCGGACAATGTCACACGTTTTTTAATTGTGTCGCGAGATCACGCAGAACCTACTGGAAAAGATAAAACATCCTTGCTGTTTTTTTTAAATCATCGCCCTGGTGCTCTTTATGCGGCACTAAAACCCCTTTCTGAACATAAAATAAATATGACACGCATTGAATCTCGGCCCATGAAGGTCAGAAATTGGGAATATCTTTTTTTTGCTGATATTGAAGGTCATGTGTCTGAACCCCATGTTCAATCTGCTTTAAAAGAAATGGAAAATCATTGTGCTATTTTAAAACGATTGGGTTCATATCCTGAAGGAGGCATGGTATGGGATTAAGCTTCTCCAAGGTGGGTATTGTTGGGGGGACAGGCGGCATGGGGGAATGGTTTGCAAATTTTCTCGAAAAACAGGGCTATGATGTCTATCCTGTAGGACGATCCACGGAATTGACACCTAAAATGATGGCCCGGTTGTGTGATGTTGTTGTTATTTCTGTACCCATTCCAGTGACGATTCAAATGATACAAACCATCGGACCTTTTGTCAAAGAACGCCGACTTCTAATGGATTTGACATCAATCAAACAAAAACCCCTTGAAGCCATGTTGGCTCACACTGATGCTGAGGTCGTTGGCGTACATCCTCTGTTTGGCCCTGTTGAAAATGCAGAAGGTCAACGCGTGGCAATTTGTCAAGGCCGGGGAAATTCAGGATTGAAATGGGTAAAGAAAGTTTTTGACACTGGAAAATTGAAAATTCTGGAAATGGAACCCAAAGAACATGATCGTTTGATGGGCTTGATTCAAGGGGTAAATCATTTTTCAACATTGGGATTGGCCCACTGCATTCGATCATCTGGATTTTCAATTGATGAAATTGAAAAATGCAGCACGTCCACATTTAAGCGTCGTCTGGATCGCATTTATAAACTTTTGGAGCAACCCGCCGATCTTTTTGGGTCCCTTTTAATTGATAATCCAGAATCCTTAAACTATATCCGGCTGTATCGTGATGTGCTGAATGAAATGATTCCGATAATTGAAAATAAGGATCATGATGCTTTTCAGAAGTTGTTTTACTCCTTACGAGGAGAATAAATATTTTCTTCAACCTGAGCGTTCAGACAAGTCGGTTTGCGTATATAGGGCGAACATAAGATTCGCCCTACATTCAAATAAAATGTACTATATTATCTCTCCTAATTGCCCTGATTGACCTTAAAAATACTAACATTCTTTTTAAGTTTCTCTGCAATTTTAGACTGTTCCACAGCAGATATTTTTACCTGCTGAGAAACTTTGTTGACATTAACAGTATCGCGGCTCACATCGTAAATATTCGATGCCACGTCATTGACATAACCTGCAACTTCAGCCGAATTTTTCGACATTTCGTCAACATTCAATGCAACTTCAGCAATGGATGCTGCAATATTCCGGATTCCATTGGTAGAATGGGCAATATTGGATGCCATTTCCTGAGTTGTCGTGTTTTGTTCATTGACAGCAGCGGCAATACGACGAACTGCCTGTTCAATTTTTGAGATGATATCAGTGACCTGATCAATAATATCAACCGATTCACTGGTATCATCCTGAACCCCTTTAATCTTTTTTGTGATATCTTCTGCAGCATGAGCACTTTGTGTTGCAAGCTCTTTTATCTCATTGGCAACAACAGCAAATCCACGTCCGGCATCACCGGCTGATGCGGCCTCAATTGTTGCATTCAAGGCAAGCAGATTGGTCTGTTCTGCAATTCGTTTGATAACAGATGTTACTTTGCCAATCTCCCTGGCTGTTTGGCTTAATGTGTTCATTGCAGTGGTTGCATTTCCAGACAATCCCTTTGCCTGCATTGCGATCTGTGTGCCTTCTTCAGAGCTATGACTGACTTCTTTCATGGACTCTTTCATCTGTTCAATTGAAACAGTAATAGAGTTCATATTTTTTGCCATCAATTCTGCTTCATCAGACACTTTTTGAGAGTTTGATCGCATCATATCCGATGCAGTAGCGATCGTACTGATATTTGAAGACATTTGCTCTGTTGTTTTTGCAGCATTATTGGCCTGATCTTTCATTTTTTCAGATCCATCAGCCAGCTCAATGGATACCTCAGATAAATTTCCTGATGACTGGGAAATGACTTCTGCATTTTCTTTTACCTGACGAATAATATCAGATAGTTTTGTTATTGTTACATTCAAAGCCCTGGCAATTCGGGTAAAATTTTGAGCAACATTTTTTGTATCTTCATCGGCACCGGAAACAGTGTAATTTTGTGTCATATTGCCTTCAGACATTTTCATCAGGATTTCGGATAAGTTTTTAACTTCATTTTCCTGAAAAAAGTTAATTTTGCCAATTTTTGCGACAGTCGCGTTAAGTGCCGCTCCAATATTGTGAAAATGATTGTAAACAGTTTGTGTATCAGTATCAGAAGGGGTGGGGTGGTAGCGTTGTGCCATGTCTCCATCAGCTACTTTTTGAAGCATTTTGGATAGATTTGATACTTCATTATTCTGATATTGACTGATTTTGTGTGAAATTTTCATTGTCTGTTTAATTTCTGTCTGATCCAGAATTATCAAAAAGGAGCCCACAAGGTGACCATTTCTGTTTTTAACCGGAATGGCGGTATACATAATATCCATTTTTTGTGTACCAACAGGGTGGCAGGTGGTTTCTCTGGTACAAATATTCTCACTGCTTAATGCCTGGTCACATGCGCAATTCATTGTTTGACAATCAGAAGTTTGAAACAGTTCATGGCATTTTCTGCCAATAAGGGCATCTGGTGATGATTTAAACGTTTCTGCACCCGATTGACTGATAAACAAAATGTTAAAATCTGTGTCTACAATTATTGTGGGGATATTGATTGCATTGATATATCTCAGGAGAACATCTGCCAGGGTATTACATCCCTGAATCAAATCTGCATACGTGCCTTTGAATTTTGAAATATCTCCCCGCTTTTCCAGTCGGCCGGAATCAATATGTTCCACAATCCCTTCAATTTCATGTATAGCTGCGTTAAAAATGCCCACCATCTGATTGAGGGCCTGGGTCATTTGCCCGATTTCATCCTTGCGATTCATGTGAATGGTTTCAGAAAGATTGCCATCAGAAACACTTTTGGCAAAATTGACCACACGAATGATTGGGTTGCTGATCATGCGTCTGACAAGTAAAGCAACTAAACAGAGAACAGCCAGTGCAATCAAGAGTGAAACTTGCATAATTGTAAAGGTCAGATCCTTGATTTGCTCATCAACCGCCTGTTGTTTGTTTTGTATGGCAATAGTGATATCATCAATATACACACCCGTGCCAATAATCCATTTCCAGGGAGCAAAGTATCGAACATAGGACAACTTGGGTTGATCTTTTGTCAGGCCATTTTTTGAGGGTTTGGGCCAGAGGTAATCCACAAACCCCTCACCATCTTTTTCGCAAAATTCCACGGCTGCCTGGAACAAATTCTTTTTAACTCCCAGGGCGCAGTTATATTTGGGATTATTCAAGACTTTTCCATCTAAAGCCGGCACAGTGGGATGCATAACCATTTTTGGGTAAGGTTTGCCAATATCATTAATCCAGAAATAACCAACGCCGGCATCATAACGCATTTTTTTGATATCATGCTTTGTTTTTTCAATGGCATCAGATAAGGCATCATCCAGATAAATACCGGTGCCAATGACCCATCCCCATTCTTCAATGCTTCTGACGTAGGACAGCTTGGGCTGATCTGTTGTCAATCCATCTTTAGTGGGTTTGGGCCATAAATAATCAACAAAGCCCTGGCCATTTTTTTCGCACACATCAACAAAAGCAGCAAACAGGTTTCGTTTTTTTCCCAACGCACAGTCATATTTGGGGTTATCCAATATTTTGCCATTGAGTGCCGGTACAGTGGGATGCATAATCATTTTGGCAAAGGGCCGGGACATATCGTTGATCCATATATAACCAGAACCATTATCATAACGAATGGATTTGATTTCATTGATTGCATGAATTTTTGCCTGATTTTCCGAGATCAAGCCTTTTTTTGCATTCTGGACCTTGGTCATAATAATTGAATGGGCACTATCAATGATATTGATTAATCGATGGCCATACATTTGTTTCTGATAATCAATATTATGAGAGTTTTCATAGTTGGATTGGATTGTTTCGTAAGCAATATTCACATAATTCTTTAACTTTTGTTTTATCTGAAACCGCTCATTTTTAGAAAAATCAAGAATTTCCTGTTGTGCTTTTGATTGAATGCTATAGATACCTATCCAGGCAATCAAAGCTTCTGAAACCAGCAAGGCGATTGTAAACATAACAATCATTTTTGTGCTAATTTTCATGGCGACCTCCCTGTTGTGAAATAAAAATTATTAATTACAATAAGAGGTTATAGCATTTATGGTTTGGTGTTTCAATCATTTTTTTTGGTATCATTATATTCCAGTGAACACTTTTTCTAGTACAATTTGTCTTATGTAGAGACGTACAGTCGTGCGTCTTTACGAAGTAACACACAATCACAGTTTTAGATAAAGTGTTAACTATTTTTTAACAAATATGAAGGATTGTTTGTAATAAACTTATAATTAATGTATGGCAAAAACAAACAGAATAAAGAACAAACAGATTAAAGGAGCAATTGATTGGCTCATATCCTCTGGTTTGATTCTCAAAATTCCAATTGTCAACACAGCAAGAATTCCCTTTTCTGCTTATACCACCGAAAACCGATTTAAGTTATGTCTATTTGATTGTGGTATTCTTGGTGCATTGAGCCATTTGTCCCCGGCATCGATATTAAAATATGATTATGGGTCTTATAATGAACATCGAAAATCTCAACGATCATCTGCTTCCAAAAAAATGTCCCACAAATTTGTGGGACAGGTTGAAAAAATCTTTCAAAACCTGCCTAAACCATTGGAATGGCGCTCTTTTTTTAATCATGACCTTTCTTTATTAACGGACATTTGTGATGAAATTAAAGAGATTTCCGATAAATATGCCTCGTCAATATTTGAAGGCTGTGCAACATTATTTTGCAGGTTTCTTTTAAAGCTCTTTGAAATTATTGGGTTTTCAAAATGTCGTTTTGAGGAAATTGAAATCCATAACCAGTCCCATCCTTTTTGAAAATCTCATAGATTTTAAAAAAGTAACAATAAATCACAACGAAAAGAATTTACGGATATAACCTCTTATGATAACACGATCAAAAGAAGAAGCATAATCAAACTTTATATTATCTGAAAATTGATTAACAAATTCATTATTCATGATCACTCCTTTCATTTAAAAATGTGTTGCAGTAGAAAGACGTGTAAGATAATGTTACATATCCACGATTTAGAATTTCAATTGAGCATCCTTTTTTGAATGTGTCAATACAAATTGATTGAATAAATCAATATAATTTGTTAATTTGTTTAAAATGAAAAATGATAATAACAGATATTTTATCAACCTGTTGGTGAATCACATCAGGAGACAATATTTTTATGCTGTTTGGCAAATACACATTCAAAAATACGTTTACAACAAAGGCAAACCTCCCTGAATATAAAGGTTCAACCCTTCGAGGCGGATTGGGACATGCATTGAAACATGTGGTTTGTACTTTTCACAATCATATGACTTGTGAACAATGCCTGTTGGCATCGCAG
>Ga0272440_1000860_pt1 | contig 25566 bp, 21 predicted proteins | sample SSMMMBAug17_FD_192440 | JGI IMG/M metagenome (GOLD analysis project Ga0272440, IMG submission 192440) | Marine sediment archaeal communities from Little Sippewissett salt marsh, Falmouth, MA, United States - SSM-MMB-Aug17 | ecosystem: Environmental > Aquatic > Marine > Wetlands > Sediment ...
TTCGTTTAGAATTATCTCGAAAAGATGAAAATATCATTCGGGAAATTGCTGCTGTCAATCCTAATACAGTGGTTGTGTTATATGGTGGAAGTGCCATTGCTTGCGGTTCTTGGCTTGATGCTGTTCGTGCGATTTTAATGGCTTGGTATCCAGGAATGAAAGGAGGAACTGCTGTTGCTGAAATTCTTTTTGGACAAATCAATCCAAGTGGAAAACTCCCTATTAGTTTTCCTAAGCACACTTCTGAACTACCAGTACTTGATAATAGAAACAATAAGGTGAGTTATGACGAAACATGGGACTATAGATATTATGATCAAAAGGGAATTATCCCTCATTTCGCTTTCGGTCATGGATTAAGTTATAGCCAATTTCATTATCAAAATTTGGAAGCTATAGTAGAATCGAATCATATTTCTATAAAAATTTTGATATATAACAAAAGCAAAGTTTCGGGAGAAGAAATTGCTCAAGTTTACATTGCGCAACTATTTCCAAATCATCCGGTGATAAAAGAATTGAAGGAATTTAAACGAATTTTTATACATGCAGAGATGATCAAGGAAGTTGTATTTAATATATCGTTTTCTGCATTAAAGAAATACAATGATCGAAAAAATGAATGGGGATGGGAAACTGATCAATATCGAATTATGGTTGGTGGTTGCTCAGCCATTTTACCATTAACTTGCGATATCCAGTTAGACAGAAATATCCTGGAATCAAATGGAAATGAGATAAAAATTAGCTAATAATGCCTATGGATGGTATTCATAGTGACGTTTTTTGCTTATTTATACCTGAATCAGTGGCCTATATTTTGATATCTATTGAAATGATTGATGATAATGCTATTTTCATTAGCACTTATTGGGTGATAGTGTCTGTTTGATGAATTTTAGCTCTTATAAGTAATGAGAATACCTTTGGGATACTTACCAATCAGAGACAAAAGAAAGTTTGCAAAGGTTTAAAACTTTAAAACAGCAAATCCATAATCAAAAAAAATACGATGAATGATAAAACCTGATTTTTTCCATTGTGGAAAAATCAGGTTTTTTTTTGCATCAAATGGGAGTCCGAATATTCATTTCCGGCACACTTTTTTTGAAAAAATTAACTAATTGAAATTACTGCATAAAAAATGTATCCCAAATGTCACATTCGGCATACTTTTAACTATTCATATAAAATACAACAGGTTAAACCAGAATCCAATTTGTACAACATAACACAACATAGCACAACATAGAACAACATAGCACGATTCAGGTAAATTCGAAGTGCAAAAATGAAAATACCAGTGGGTAAAAACCCACTGGTATCAAGTATTAAAGGAGACTTTACTATGAAAAAGTATGCCGAAGGGGAGATTTGAACTCCCACGAGGAAACCCTCACTAGACCCTGAACCTAGCGCGTCTACCAATTCCGCCACTTCGGCAAAAATAATTTGATTTATTTTTAATTATGTGATAAATATATTTTTCATAATGAATTGTCAAGTTTTTTTTATTTTTTTTATTCATTTGGAAAGATATGCAACAAATTGATGGTATAGATAATATTAAAGCTCCTTTGACAAGGGCAGTATTAACAATTGGTAATTTTGATGGTGTACATTTAGGGCATCAAAGTCTGTTTAACAGAGTTGTGGAAACAGCTAAAAAGATCAATGGGACAGCCACAGCAATGACTTTTGAACCGCATCCTATGAAAGTAATCAAGCCTGAAGGCTGCCCTTTTCCATTGATTACTTTGTATGAACAAAAAATTGAGCTGTTATCCCAGGTTGGCCTTGATTTCTTAATCGTTATTCCATTTAATAAAGAGTTTTCACAGATTTCAGCACGTCAATTCGTTCAAAATATTTTGGTAGAACGTATTGGTGTCAAGTCTGTCATTATTGGTAATGATTATTGTTTTGGAAAAAAACGTGAAGGAAATATTCAATTACTGAAAGAATATGGTGATGAATTTGGATTTTCGGTTCAAATTGTTCCCTGGCAAGCTGTTGATAATATATCTCAAACACGTATCAGTTCTACAGCAATTCGCAAAGCTGTCGCATCAGGAAACCTGATACAGGCAAAACAAATGTTGGGACGTTATTATCAGGTGAAAGGAATTGTGCAGCAAGGAAGAAATCGTGGAGGTAATCAAGTTGGGTTTCATACTGCAAATATTAAACTTTATGATGAACTCAAACCGCTCAATGGTGTGTATGCAGTGAATGTTATCTATCAAGAAAAAAAATATCTCGCAGTGGCCAATATTGGCTATTCCCCCACTTTTAATGATCATGAATATACACTGGAAATTCATTTGCTTGATTTTTCAGGAAATCTTTATAACCAAACCATTCGTGTCAACTTTATCGAACGTCTAAGGGATGAGATAAAGTTTGAGTCTATTGCGGCATTGGCTGAGCAAATCAATATTGATATTCATCATGCCAGAAAAGTTTTTGACAGCATTCAGGTTGAACAATGAAGTGGATTTATTATGTCATCGCTGTTGGTTTATCAATATGTGCTTTTTATTATACATTTAAAAATGTCCCCTTTGTTGATATTTGGTCATATTCGAAGTCCATAGATTATTCATGGGTCATACTCTCAATGGGAATTAATTATATTAGCTTTCTGATTCGCGCTTACAGATGGAAAATCATCGTAAACCAAATTTATCCCCTGAAATTTTGTACGGCGTATCATCTAACGTCAATCACATTTATGATGAACAGCTTGCTTCCAGGACGTATGGGAGAATTGGCGCGCCCGGTAATCTTGAATCAACAAAAAAATATTCCAGTAGCTTCTGGCTTAACAACTATTGTATCTGAACGTTTATTTGATATTACGATATTGTGCTTATTATTTTTGGGAGTTATTATGATTGTTGACGTTGATCCAAAGTATAAAATGAATATTGGTACATACACGCTTTCTATAGATTTACTGACTTCAATTGCTGTTAATATTTTTTCAGGGGGGCTTATATTGATTCTGTGCATTATTTGTTTCAATATCGACTGTGTTCGATCATTTATTACAAAATGTTTGATTAAGCTTCCCCAATTGTTTTCTTTTACTGGAACACGTATTCAAACTTTTATAGAGCGTAAATGCATTCATTCCATAATCGTTAATATTCGTCACCTGTCTGAAGGTTTTTCAATTTTAAAACGACCTTCGGCTGTATGCCAATGCTTTATTCATTCTCTGACACTTTGGATTTTAATTGCAGTGTCTAACTATGTCATGACTTTTGGATGCAAAAATTTGGATATCAGTCTATTTGAAATGACTGCTGTTCTTGTAATTATTTGTTTTTTTATTTCTCTGCCATCCGTTCCGGGATCATGGGGGTTGTGGGAAGCGGGTGGTATTTTTGCATTAACAATTTTTGGTATTGGCAGACATGAGGCCATTGGATTTACCATTGTTAACCATGCCTCGCAACTACTTCCAGTGATTGTTGCCGGGCTTGTATCAGTTATGATTACAGGTATTTCAGTTCGTAATTCAAGTAAATATCCTGTAGCAAAATTATCAACTAAAGAGTAATATTATGGCAATTTTAGATATTTATACATATCCAGATCCTGTTCTGAAAAAAACAGCCGACCCTGTAAAAATTGTTGATGAAAAAATTCAACAACTTATTCGAGATATGGCGGATACATTGTATTCAGTTCATGGAATTGGTCTGGCCGCACCTCAGGTTGGTGTGAGTAAGCGTCTTTTATTATATGACCTCGATCGAAAAGATTTGGAGGAAGGACTTTCGGAGGAAGAACGTCTGAATAATAGAAATTATAAGGTGATTATCAATCCGGAAATACTATTGGCTGAAGGTGAAGTGCTTTCTGAAAAAGAAGGGTGTCTGAGTGTGCCTGATTTCAGGACCGATGTTCAGCGATTTAAAAAGGTTCATGTTAAAGCTATTGACGAAAACGAAAAGGATATCAATATTGAAACCGATGAATACCTAGGCGTTGTGCTTCAACACGAAATAGACCATTTGAATGGCACACTTCTTGTGGATTATGTCAGTTCACTTAAACGAGAAATGTATAAACGTCGCATCAAGAAAAAAAGAAAATCAAAGAAAAAGAAATGAAATCACATCGTATCATTTTTTTGGGGACACCTGATTTTTCAGTGCCTTCATTAATTGCACTTTATCAAAGTGAACATCAAGTTCCTTTAGTTATCACGCAACCGGATCGCCCAAAGGGAAGGGGTAAAAAATTGCAGGCATCTCCAGTTAAACAAAAAGCACTTGAATTGGGACTGAATATTTTTCAGCCCCAATCAATCAATGATCCTGAAAGTATTTCTCAAATCAATACATTTCATCCAGATTTTTTAGTTGTAGTTGCTTTTGGACAACTGCTCAAAAAAAGCGTTTTGGATATTCCCAGAAATGGCGTCTTGAATGTCCATCCCTCCATTCTTCCCAAATATCGCGGTCCGGCACCTATTCAATGGGCAATTATTCATGGATGTTCAAATACTGGTATTTCAATTATGCAGTTGGATGAAGGCCTTGATACAGGAGACATATTACAAATTGAATCAGTAGAGATTGATCCGGAAGAAACAGCAGGTATGCTTCATGATCGTCTAGCGATACAAGGTGCGAAGCTTCTCTTACAGACGATTAATCAGCTCGTTGAAAACACAATTACACCTGAAAAACAAGATCATACTCAGGCAACCTATGCCCGGTTATTAAAGAAACAAGATGGACGCATTGATTGGAATCAGTCGTCACAATCCATAATTAACTTGATTCGCGGCATGACTCCCTGGCCAGGTGCATTCACATTTATTGATAACAAGCGGATTAAAATTTTTAAAGCAACAAACGTTGATGTGTCTGATACAGTTGCGCCGGGTACGATATTGAATTCTTTTCCTGATGAATTATGGATTTCCACAGGCGATGGTGCAATTTCTATTCATGAAATCCAGAGCGCGTCAGGGAAACGTATGCATATTGCAGATTTTTTGAGAGGATCTAAAATTGTTTCAGGGCTAAAAATATAGTTTTTTTGAGTTCTTTCCGAAATGTACTCTTTGTATTTATTAAGTTATTTGTATCAGGTACGCATTATATCTGATCGAACTTATAGAAAATGTCGTGTAGAGACGTAGCATGCTACGTCTCTACAGTGCAATTACCCAAAAAGAATAAGATCAATAGATGGGGAATTTTTTATCCTGTCGTTTCGTTTGAGATAATTCCAGAACTTTTCCACTTATCAATCAACTGAGTTGGGACATCATTCATTTCAACCGGGTTGGCAACATAGCCACCAGATTGATTTGGAATAAATTCATAAAAACAGTTATTACAATACCCAAACGCACGTTTCGATGGTTTTTCTTTTGCTTCTGTCTCAGTTAAAGGCAATGCTTTGGGAATCTCAATGATAAAAGTTGTTCCCTCTCCCAATGTAGATTCAATACTGACCTTACCTGACAATCTGGTTTCAATTGTATGGACAACCGCATCCATACCAACACCACGACCAGAAACATCACTGACTGTTTCGGCTGTTGAGAAACCGGGTTTAAAAATTAAACGTTTCGCATCGTTTTCTGGCATGTTTGCCGCTTCATCCTCAGTAATAAGACCTTTGGAGATTGCTGATGCTTTCAGTTTTTCAGGATCAAGTCCTTTGCCATCATCAGACAATACCAATGTCAGGCGATCTTTTTCATCAGTAACAGTCAATTTGACCTGTCCCTGTTCAGACTTACCATTGGCGACACGTTCTTCACTGTATTCAATACCATGATCAAATGCATTGCGAATTAAGTGTACAAACGGTGTATTCAATTCCCTGGATAAATCACAATCCAGACGCGCATTGTTATCCTCAAGGTTAAAAACCACATCCTTTTCCAGACGTTCAACCAGGCCGGGGACAATTTTTAAGGCTTGACCCAGACCTTTTTGCACTGAAACAGATCTGAATGATTGAAGCGTTGCAATAATGGCATCCCTGTCATCAGACTGTATTGGCAAATTAAATACTTTTTCAATCAAGGATTGAATATCGCTGGCATTCACTCTGAGTACAGTGTCTCCGCCACCAATTTTCTGTCCGAGGAGCTTTTCAGTTTTTTCAACGATAATATCTGTCGCCGAATTGAGTTCTTCCAGTGCTGTTTTAGTTTCATCAATTGTTTGCTGTGCAATCGTATCCGCCTGTCTGAGATCATCAAGGCTGTTTTCAAGATCCGCCGCCAGTTTGCTGATACCATGCAATCCAAAGGATGCGGCAGTTCCTTTAATTGTATGCACCCCACGAAACATATTATTCACCAATGGTTTTGGATCGTCGGCATCAGGCAATGCATTGGCATCATCCATAACCTGTGCCAGCATTTTGGCGGTTTCAGTAAGAAAATCGCAAAACAGGTCGGGATCTTCAGCAATGGCTTTGAGTTGCGTATTTTCTTGTTCGGATCGGGCAATTTCTGCCTGCATGGCTTTTGCGCGTGTGATGTCTTCAAGTACAACCAGAATATCGGGTTTACCAGCACCTTGTTTATGAATTAAATGATAATTCACTTTTGCCCAGGTAGTGGATCCATCCTCATTTTTAATTTCAACTTCTTCAAGCGGGTTTAGTCCAGCCATGTCTTCCTCAGGCAATAATTCCTGAGTCAACAGATCTAAAAATTTTGCCATATCTTTTCTGGCATCACCTGTACGTTTGGATAAACCAATAATATCTAAATAGCTGCGGCCTCTTAATTCCTCAATACCCAATATTTTTTCACAGGTTTTTGAATATTCAGGATTAACGCGATAGTCATCAGTGGATAAGGTCATGACAGACATCAATCCAACTGGAACAGTATCCATGATCATGCGGAGTTCCGCACTTCTTTCGGAAACAAGTTTATCCAAATTTTGCATGGTCTCATTGATTGTTTTGAGCATGACATTAAAAGCGGTCGCCAGTTTGCCCAATTGTTCATCTTCATGAACTGGCATTTCTGCCGCAAAGTTGCCATCTGAAACAGCGGAAATCGTTCCAACAATTTCATCAATTAATGTACTTCGAAAAATATCTTTTTCAGATAATTCTTCATATTTTTTTTCCAGGTCATCATATTTTTTGCTTAACTCGTCAATGGTTTCATCCTGAATTTCCTGTATTGTGTCGCATGTCGTTTGTTTTGCTTCCTGGGTGGATGACTGCGCTATTTCCTCAGCTTCTTTTAATAACTCATCAAGACTTTTGTTGCCATCAAAAGAATTGCCCAGATCGACACCTGTTTTTGCCTTAATTAACATACGCCGCGTCTGGTTGACAAAACAGGCATCATCATGGCTTTCATCACATTTACCACATAATTTATCAACAGCATTCAGGGCTTTATCCAATTTTTTGGGGTCATGATCACCGATATCCTCTGGTAAGGTTGTAATTAAATGATCAGAATTTACCTGACGCTGATTTTTAACAAAATCCAAAAGGATACTCGCTGCAGCATCAATTAAGGGTTTTTTATCTTTTTTTCCACTTAGCTTTTTCACCAGTTGATGTGCTTTAAAAGCATCTTTATGACTTCCTACAGGCATGATTCCTCCTCAACAGTTATTGTTAAATTACGACAAGTCCAAATCTTTTCTCATTTGTTGAACTGTCAATGCACGAGCCAGATTTCGTGTTAATTGTTTTGAGACATTATAGCCAACATCAAGGCCATCAAATACAGATTCAACCTGATTGAATATCTGTATGTTACGTTTGTTTGCTTCATCCATCCCCATACGTATCAATGTTTTGTGTAATCTTTCTCCATCATTTGCATTGTTTTCATACCATTGCAATATTTTTTCTATGGTATCGACAACATCGTCAGGTACGATATTTGATGCCAGTTTCAATGCTTTATAATGAATAGAACTTGCCGCTCCGCCGACAAATACGCTATATTTTCCTGACGATCCAATAAGGCCGATATCCACACAATACGATTCCATACAATTTCGCATACAATCTGAGACAGCAATTTTTACATCAAACTTCATTGGACGTCCATAAAGGGCTTTATCAATTTCAATGGCTTTTGTCAGACCATCAACGCCTTGGGAAAACTGGCATAATGATCCACAGCATCCTCGAATATTCCGAATGCCTGAATGAAGTACCCCCACACGCAGATCCACAGAAGCAAGATCTTCTGCAACTGTTGCCACCTGTTCGGGTTTGAGCAACAAAACAATACGTTGTGCATGTGTCAGTTTGGCCAGTCCTGATCCATTTTTTGTTACTTCTGCAATTTTTTCAATTTGTTCTCCAGTCAACAGTCCGGCGGGAAGATTTACCAGTGTGGCAAAGGTGCCATTGGTTTGTTTTAACCCCAGTGCCCAATCTGGACCACCATCAGACTGACTTTCACTCGTTTCACCTTTTAAAGCCTGGGTCAATGGAACAACATATCGATCATCCAGTTCCAGAATTTCCAGTTTCAATATGTAAACCTCATCCGCCTCTTCACATGATATCACCTTTGCATGAACTTCACCGATATCCCCTAATGGTAAATCCAGACCAAAATATACTGTTTCATCTGGTTCCATTTCATCATCACTTGAAACCACTGTTGTAAAGGGTGGTTCAACTGGAACAAAATTTTCAGCCAGTCCGGCAGATTCGTCATCCAACATGACATCTTCGATAATGACTGTTTCAGACATGTAGACCTCCTTTTATGTAAATTAAATTGATTATGTTAATATAACATACACCAAATAAATTGCAACAATCTAATACAGTGCTTACATATTTTTGAAAGTTTCAATGATTTGCGCTGCGAGTTTTTTTGAAATCCCTTTTATTGATTCAAACTCTTCAAGTTTTGCCTGTTTGATATGTTGAATTTTTCCGAAATGTTTAATTAGCAGTGCTTTTCGTCTGGTGCCAATCCCCGGAATATCATCCAATATTGATGTAAATTGCTTTTTTTGATGCTGTTTCCGATGAAACTGAATGGCAAATCGATGGGCTTCATCTCTAATTTGTTGAAGCAACAACAGTGCGTCATCAGAAATATTGATTGGATTGCTGCGTTTGGGAATATATATTTTGTCCTTTGTTTCACGCGCCTTGTTTTTGGCGATACCAATGACACATAATTGTTGATTGTCCATTATTTCAGAAATGACATGCACAGCAATGGATAATTGACCACGACCACCATCAACCATTAAAATATCAGGCAGTGGATCAGTTTTATTATTCAAGCGTCTGGATAAAATTTCTTTCATGGATGCATAGTCATCAGGTCCTTCAACAGTCTTGATATGATAACGACGATACTGTGAAGTATCTGGTTCACCATCAATATACACCACACGGCTCGCAACCGGTGTACTTCCGCCAATATTAGAGTTGTCGAAACATTCAATTCGTTCTGGAATCTGTTTAAGCTTCAATGCTTTTTGAATGCCGGTAAGAGCACGAAAGCGTTTATTGAGCCTGGCATCAATTGCTGTCAGTTCATTTTTCGCATTTTCATCTGCCAATGATATCAGACGTCGTTTTTCACCCCGGACAGGATGAATAACGATAACCTTTTTATTTTTCAATTGAACAAGATATCTTTCCAGACTGTCTTTATGTGTCAGGTCAAGTGATGTTATCACGGTATTTGGAATGAGCGGCAGCTTTTCATAATATTCTCGAATGAATGATTCCATCATTTCGTTTAATGTCGCCAGCCCTTTTGTAAAATAATAATGACGTGTATCTGCCAGACGTCCCCGTCGAACAGCCATCATGGTAAACACAGTGCCATTATCGTTTTGGGAACAACCAATAACATCCCAGTCCACAGGCGATGTTGATACGGCAACCTGTTTTTCCAATATTTTTTCAATGGCCTGCATGCGATCCCGAACAACTGCTGCATTTTCATAATCCTGTTTTTTTGCATAATCCAGCATTTGCAGCTTGAGTTTTTTCACAAGTGCTGGCGTCCGCCCCTTCAAAAACATTATTATTTCCTGAACATTCTGTTGATAGGCATTTGTATCCACTGGAAAACAACAAGGCCCCAGGCAAGTTTTAATTTGATAATTCAGGCATGGACGTGTGCGATTTTTCACTTCTTTATGACGACATTTCCGAAGTTTAAACAGTTTATTGATGGTTTGAATGGTTTGACGAACAGAATGCCCTGATGCAAACGGCCCAAAGTAAAAAGCACCATCAGATTTTGTTTTTCGGACAACTGACAAATATGGATAGCTACTGTTTGTATCTAATCGAATCAATGGATAGCGTTTGTCATCTTTTAATTGAATATTATATCGGGGGCGATGCTTTTTGATTAAATTGGACTCCAGTAACAGGGCCTCGTCTTCATGAGCCGTAACAATGGTGTCAAAGGTGTGAATTTTTCGAATAAGCAATTCTGTTTTGGGATCCATGTGATCCTTTTTTTGAAAATATGATGCCAGTCGCTTACGTAAATTTTTGGCCTTTCCCACGTAAATAATTTCATTTTTGGCGTTTTTCATCAAATAGACGCCAGGTGTTGTTGGGACAGAATTGTATTCCTGGGTGGGCATTTTTTCTCCTGATATTCTTTTTTTTCGAATCTGAGAAAGTATGTTTCAGCCAGATTCTCTTTATACAATTGAAGAAGGAAAAAACAACATTTTATACAGATTCAATGCATACCGGTCAGTCATACTCGCAATAACATCTGCGACCTGACGTTTATTGGGCTGGCAATTTTGAATACAGGGAGCCATTTCAAGATCATCTACCGCCTGCTGAAAAATATCAGGATTGTCCAATAAGTGATAATATAATTTGGAAACAATGGCTTTGGCTTTTACAAATTCATTATGCACGCGATTTGAGCGATAGACATTTTCATACAAAAATTCGCGGAGCGTCTGCATTGCTGAAAGGCATTCTTTACTGAGTATTAATTGAAGGCGGTTATCTTTTTCAACACTGGAATAAACCAGATCTTTAATCATTGTCGTAATTCTTTCTGAATGGGTGTTACCAAACACCCGAATACAATTTTGAGGTATTTGATTGCGTTGAATTACCCGACTGCGGATAGCATCATCAAGATCATGATTTAAATATGCCATAATATCCGCAATGCGAACAACCTGACCTTCAATTGTGAGGGCACTGTCTTTCTTTTCTGTCGGGATGATCTGACCATACCCCCCTTTGGAATGTTTCATAATGCCATCCTTGACTTCATAGGTCAGGTTCAATCCAGTGCCGCGATTTTCCAATATATTAATTACGCGAATACTCTGCTCATTATGAGAAAAATGTTCTGAAAAAATCTCCTTTAAAGCTGTTTCACCACCATGTCCAAAAGGTGTATGCCCCAAATCATGCCCCAAGGCAATAGCTTCAGCCAGATCCTCATTGAGCCGCATGGCACGGGCAATGGTTCTGGCAATTTCGGAAACTTCCAAAGTGTGAGTCAAACGGGTTCGGTAGTGGTCCCCCAGAGGAGATAAGAAAACCTGGGTTTTATGCTTTAAACGTCGAAAGGCATTGCTGTAAACAATGCGATCCCTGTCTCTTTGAAATGGGGTGCGAATGGGGCAGGCGGATTCTTTAACAGTTCTTCCTTTTGTTTGATCGCTCCGACATCCATATGGGGAAATAAATGAATCTTCACGTTTTTGAAACAATTGTCGAATCGTCATGTCTGCTTATTCCGGATAGCCTGTTATTCTTCGAATTTGATCATACATTGGTTTCAGATGCTGATACATGCGTTTGTATACATTTTCATATAATTGGTCGTAGATGTGTTGATTCTTATCTATGGGGTCAAATCTTTTGCCTGAACGCACCATGTTCTTAATAGCTGATGAAAAATCTGGATAGAGATTCAATCCGACAGCAGTATCAATTGCTGCACCCAGTCCTGATGTTTCATACAAATGCGGTCTTTCAGCCGGTATACCAAACATATCCGCAGTGATTTGCATGGCTGTATCACTTTGTGAACCGCCACCAGAAACGCGAAGTTTTTCCAATGGGATATGCGTTCGTTTGACAATACGCTCTTTGCCCTCTCGCAATGCATAAGCAAGGCCCTCAAGAATTGAACGATACAAATGTGCGCGTGTATGCACATCACCAAATCCAATTATGCTCCCCTTAGCTTCCGGACCTGGAAATTTTACACCCGGGGACCAGAATGGTTGAAGAATCAATCCCATAGAACCTGCGGGAATGTCCTGAATCATCTGATCAAATAGTTTTTCAACCGGCACGCCACTTTTTTGGGACTGATTTTTTTCAAAATGCCCGAACTCTTCCATAAACCAGCTCACCATCCAAAATCCGCGTGATATCTGTGCTTCAATTGAGTAGCTGTCTGGAATAGCTGATGGATATGGCGGAATCAAACGTGTATGTTCGATATATTTGTTATGGGTTACATTAATTGTTGCCGTTGTGCCAAAACTTAGACATCCAATTGTCGGATCAATTCCGCCGGAACCAAGTATTTCACAGGCTTTATCTGCGGCAGCAGCCACCAGCGGGATACCTTCAGGAATACCAGTTGCTGCTGCGGCTTTTGATGTGATTTGTCCCAAAATATGACCCGGCGGATATAAATCAGGAAGTATATCTGGTGTAACAGGTAAATGTTTCCATTGCCAGCTCCATGATGGTGCCCATTTCAGGCTCTTGTAGTCAAAAGGAATAAATCCAACCTGTGCACCGATGGAATCGACAAATCGATCTATCAGTCGATGAATTAAATAGCCAGACAATAATAAAAATTTGTGCGTTTGATGCCATATCCCCGGTTCATTTTTATATATCCAGTTGGCTTCAGCTTCTTTTACAAAAAATTCGATGGTTTGAGTGGCACCCAATGCCTTAAAAATCATTGACCAGAGCGGATGAGGGGTTGGCGGGGTATCAATTTTACGTTGATCCAACCATAAAATTGCTGGACGTAATGCTTTTCCCGCACGATCCACATTCACCACTGTCCCTCTCTGGGTTGTAACTGAAACGCCAGCGATTCTTGTTTTTTCTATTCTGGATGTCTGCCACAGGGTTTGGCAAACAGTGCAAAGTGATTCCCAGTACTTTTCTGGCGGAAGTTCGGCCCAACCTGGTTCAGGTGATAAATATGGGGGTTTGAATTTCACCTGTTCTTTTGCCAGCAGATTGCCGTTTAGATCAAAAATCAGAGCACGAATGCTTTGTGTTCCATTATCAATTGACAGTAGTAAGTCTTTGGACATTTTTTTTCCAGTTTATCTTAAAATGGTACGCCGTGTGCTTCTTGCCAGTGAGATATGTATTGTTTCTTTTCTTCTTCCCAGCGATCGTCATCCCAGGACATGACAGGTGCGCACAGCGTTTGAATATTATCCAGATGTTCCTTCCCCCCATCAGGCAACAGCAAGCCAATTCGTACTCTTCGGAGAAGTATATCGGACAAATGATGAATATGTTCATTTGCAGCAACATATGGTAATTCAGCCCAGAATGTATGCGTATTGGGGATGATACTTAGTGTTTCCGCAGTGGCCTGTAACAGGATATCCTTGACTTTGTTTCCATATCGACCACACAATCGTTGAAAATCAGATTGTGATATGGATGATGGTTTTTCAATGGAAGCATCCGGTTTTGTAAAAATAGGTTGGCCCTTGGCATCTGTAGAAAAGTTCGATAAAAATGGCTGCGCCGCTTTGAGCGCGTCCCATGCCAGAAGCCTGAATGTTGTCAGTTTACCACCGGTTATCGTGACAAGCCCTTTATCAATCCAAACGACGTGTTCTCTGGATTCCTTTGATGGATCTTTTTTATTTGCACTCAGTACCGGGCGAATGCCTGCAATTGAAGCAATACAGTCCGATTCATTGATACCAAGATCTGGAAACCTGGCTTGCGCAGCAGCAAGTAAATAATCTGCTTCCTGTCTTGTAATAACAGGCTCCTGATGCAATTCCCTGTCAAAATCAACATCAGTGGTGCCAAACAAAACAGCACCTTCCCAGGGAATCGCAAATACGGGTCGATGATCATCAGGATGTTCAAAGCTGACAGCTTCTTTAATTGGTATTTTTGTCAGAGGAAAAATTAAATGACTGCCGCGAAGTGGTCTTAAATGCAATCCGGCCTGTGGTGATGGATGAAGTTGTTCGGCCCATGAGCCACTGGCATTAATTATTGCTTTTGTATTTAAAGTTTGTGTCTCTGATGTTTCGGTATCTTCTACCACGAGGCCTGTAACTTTACCTTGGTTGTCTCTAAGAATTTCTTTTGCCCTGGAATAATTTTTGGCTGCCCCCCCATTTTGAAAGGCTTCATCAAGAACCCGAAGCACCAGGCGTGCATCATCAACCTGGGCATCAACGAAGCGAAACCCGCCGACAAGATTTGTTTGCCTGATATTGGGAACTTCCTGAATAAAATCATCGCGAGAAAAATATTTGTGTTGTTTTTTCCATGCTAAAAGATCATAAACGCTAAGTCCAATTTTGATTAACCATCGGCTGGCACCATGATCGCTATAAATTGGCATTAAAAATCCAAGTGGATCAACCAGTCCAGGTGCTTCAGAGATAAGACGTTCTCGTTCAACAACAGAATGGCGTGTTAAAAATATACGTCCTTCTTTAAGATATCTTAATCCGCCATGCACGAGCTTGGATGATCGACTTGATGTTCCCCAGGCAAAATCATTTTGTTCTACTAATAAAACATTTAAGTTCATTCGGGCAGCTTCCCGAAGTATCCCAGCTCCGGTGATGCCACCACCTATAATGATTAAATCCCAATCAGTTTGTATATTCATTTTTTTCTCTTTTATTCAATATTTTTTTGTGATGCAATAATTCGGATAGATCCGGCAAACAGATCTATCCGATTGGATGATATCGGTAATGAATTGAGCCCAAAAAACTAGAATGCGTAGTTTGCTGTTATGCCAACTGCCCAGACCTGCATATATGCTTTATATGTTATGATCTGATCAGAAGCTTCTGCATCCAGATCCTGTTCATACAAAAATTCGTACGAAGCGGTCAATGGTTCATTTTCCATACCAGCTGAAGCACTTTCCCTGTCTTCAGATGTAATGTATTGAAATACAGTGTCTATGGTCAGTTGCCCCATATTAAAACCAAGCCCCAGTGAATATACCGATTTGTTCACATCAGAAGATCCAAAATCAAAGGTATCATCCGGAACAGGTGATGGATCAAAATAATACCCGCATCGGACAGTAACAAATTCATCAGATACCCATTCAAAACCAAATCGGACCTGACTGGTGTCTTGCCAGTCACGTACAAAATTTTCTTCTTCACGATTGTCCAGTAATTTTGGAGATAGCTTCATGGTATATCCATCAATAATGCTCCATCGGGTCCAGACATAATCAATCATCACAGAAAATTCCTCAGATGGTTGACATCGAATACCAAACTGAAATTGAGGCGGGTGGTCTATACTTGTTTCACCATCAACTTTAGACAACACGGCATTACCTGCATCAGTGGTGCCATAAAATTCCTTAAGTCCTTCCAGTTCCACATCGCCCTTAACTTTTACATCTGCACGACTTCGATATGTAAGACCCAGTGTAATTTTGTCGGAAAGTCGGTACATCGCACCTAAATTAAATGAATAGTTAAATGGGTCCAATAATTCCGCAACAACTTTTTTGCCATCAGCATCAATGGCCGCTTTTATTTTATGTTGAAGCTTTGATTTATTACGCACAAGCGTATTATATTGCGTTTCCAGTTGATCTTTAACTTCAGGAGGCACATAAAAAATTCTTTCTGCTTTTACTTCAGTGGCACCAACTGATAGACCAAATCCAAATGATAATCTGTCATTGAGCATATACGAAATTGTTGGCGTTGCAGCAATTCTGGTAAAGCTGCCAAAAGTTGAGTTATAAGCTCCTGGATTGCCTGTTTCCGGCCAATACGCTGATGCGCCAAATGGTGCATAAACAGCAAAACCGGCAACCAGTTTCTTGCTGAGCGGGTAAGCTGTTGCAAAATGGGGTGCCGGTACAATTCTTTCTTTATTTGATATATCGACAAATCCACTGAACTCCTTGTTTTCCATGGGCCTGTCAGATCCAGAAACTTTGTAAACGCCCCCCTCAACATGAAAGCTGTTTACTTTAATTGATGGATACGCAATATGAACACCATTCGATACAGTAAATCGATCAATTTGCGTCAATCCTGCCGGATTGTAGTAAATTGCAAAGGGGTCATCTGCATACGCGCAAAATGCACCTCCCAAAGCTGTGGCTTTTGATCCCAGACCCAATGTGTCCATAAGTCCGGCTGTGGCAATGCCCGAACATGTCATCATGACTGCAATGCCTGCCAAAAGTACTGACATACCTTTTTTCATCATCTCCTCCTGTTAAAAGATTAAAATTTAATAAATTGCTAGCGTTGTATACAAATATAACGCTTTGTCGGTTGCAATTCATAAAAAACATTCTATTGTGGTTTTATTCATTATGCATGATGACCAGATTTTTTTGATGATGGGGAACTTTTCATGCTTAGATTTATCAAACGTTTGATTAAAAATATCATTAATATTTCATAATTGCAAGCTTCATATTGTAAATTTTTTATATTCAAATTTTTAATTTTTTTTTGAAAATTTTATGTTTTCGGTCGTGGAATAGTTACAACAAACTGATACCCCTCAATATCATTTTTAAAGATAATATCCGGTTGATATTGTAATGCTCTGATAATTCCTGATCCCAAGCCCCTGTAAGGCATCAACTTGGATGCATGTGCAGCAATTATCGGATTACGAATGGTTGAATTTCCAAATTTTATTTGATCCACAGTCAAACCATTGGGAAGGCAACCTGGGCTGATAATTTCAATGCGATTGTCAAAAATCAATAAACGAATTGCTGCCTGTTTGGTATAGTCTCTGTGTATAATTGCATTTTGCAAAAGCTCTTCCAAAGCAATATCAGATACTTCCAGAATGCCTGTACTATTAACACTTTGATTTTTCTGTATTTTTTTTAAGTTTCTGAGAATAAAAGCCATTCCATTTTTATATTGGTAACGCAATGGGCCTTGAATATCCTCACTATCTCTGTAGTCTGTTGTTCCAATGGAATTGCCAAAAAAACTCACGCCTTTAATGATAAATAATGGCCTGTATTTATAGGCATCACGCCCAAAAAGCAAAAGACCTGCCAAGTTTAATTGACCATTACGCACAAAGTTCAAATTTTCAAGAAGTTTTTCAAGGGGTAGTTCTGTTTGTTCAGGATGCTTTTTATAAACCTGTTTAAAGAATTCAATAAAATGGTATGTCTCCAGGTCATCTATAGATGTACCATCAACAAGACACTCATCTGCATTGACTTTTTTTCCATTTTGAAATAGCCGCTGTAGTTCTTCTGGAGAAGTTATTTTTCGTTTGTCAGAGCCGTTTTTTACCCAAAAGGAGCCATTATTATTGCAGTAAGGTTTGTTTAAACCTTCTCTTACAGTAATCAGAATGATTGTTTTATTATTGATTTTTTGATTCTCAGAAAGAATATTGATCGAAGGTCTGATATTGTTTGTTGCGGCATTTGCTATCAATTGATTTGTCTTTTCAATCTCATGCGGTGTAAGGCCAATAATTCTGCCGGCATCGTTGACACCAACAAAAATAATGCCACCTTTGGTATTTGCAAAAGCGATGATTTCGTCTGCAATTTTTTTGGCATCATTTACCTGTTCCTTGAATTGATGAAATGAATCTTCACCAAGACTGATTTGTTCAACGATTTCTTTATTGTTCATTATTCATTATCCATGTTTATTTAAATGGAATTTATTTTTTAAATCTTTCCAATCCGATGCAAAGCCATAATCACATCCACCATATCAATCTTTGAAGGCAGGTTCAATGGCTTCATTCCTGAAAAAACCTCTAACATTTGGATGATATCTCCCACATCCACAATTTGATTACCATTTGAGTCAATATAATTCAAGCCTTGTTGATGAATCTGAATGATTTGCAGGCTACTTACGCATGAATTGATATTTCAGCAAGACGTTCAATAATTTCTGAATTTGACAGACAAAATGATTTGGACAATACCTCAGCAGAATTTCCCAAAGCATCAGTAACCTCTATTTGATAAGCATATGATCCTTCTTGTGAAGGATTTCCATAAATTATAGTTCTCCATACAAAAATGTATTTGTTAACTGAGCAATATTTAACATCATCATTGATAATTATTTCTTTGATAAATTTTAACATGAATTTGGATTGATGTCATCAGTTAAACAATTTTAGTGTTTGCTGTGCCCTTGAAGCTCTTGCTCTCGTGCCTTAACCAGGCAACTGGCAAAAGAACGTATTCAACACAAAAAGCTTCGCCTTGCTTATTTCAGCAAGCATGGTATTGAGGATAAAATTAAGCCTGTTTTTGATCGTCATGGAATTGTTTTAGCCAATTGACTGTTATGTAAAAAACAATTCCAGATGGGATATCCACTGGATACGTAATGCGGTAGGTTTTAATGCTGATGTGAAAGTAACAGAGTTCAAGAAAGAATTAGAATCCATTTCTGGACCCAATTATTTGGTTGAAATTTTTTTTTTATCTTTCTTGTAGTTAAAACATTTTTATGATATTTTTTAGATATTTTTAAAAATGTAGAGAAAAGTCTTGCCTTTTCTCTAAGAACTTAATTCCGGTAATAACCATAATAAATATTTACCGGCAATCTTGTTTACACTCAATTGATTTTCGGTAACGAATATACCAGAACTTATTCTCATTTTTTACATGTTGGCCGATGAGAGGTGATGCGATATGTCTATATTCGTTTAATTTTATATTTTTACCAAAATTCTTTGCCGAAAATCATCTAAGCGACCATGATAGGCCATCAAGCATGTCTGATAAAATAGAAAAAGTTTTTTTAAATCAACGGGCTGCCCAGCGTATCAGATTATTGATTCACAAACGCTTGGGAATTCATATCAAGGAAGGTAAGGAATCTCTTTTACGCCAACGCCTGTGGAAATTAATTCAAAGTAAAGAATTTAAGGATTTAAATGAAATATGCGACCATATTGAAAATGAAAAAGATTCAGGCCTGCTGCTACGTCTCGCAACATTAATTTCCACCAATCATACCTATTTCTTTCGTGAAAAGGCACATTTTGATTATCTTCAAAATCATGTATTGCCCGGTATTAATTTAAAATCCAATAAATTAAGGTTATGGAGCGCAGCGTCCTCCAGTGGCGAGGAAGTCTATTCTTTGTGCATGTTATTGGCTGACGTATTGGGAAAAAATACATTTATGGAACGTGTGGCCATTCTTGGCACAGATATTTCCCAAAAAGTGCTTCAAAAGGCAGAATACGCGCATTACCTAAAAGAGAATTTACATCAAATACCAGCCAACTATCGTCTGAATTATATTGAGCCTGTCAGCAAGGATACATTCTGTATCAGCAAAGAATTAAAACAAGTTTGTCTGTTTCGACGATTAAATCTGAATATGGGGAAATACCCATTTAAACAAAAATTTCAAATAATCTTTTGTCGAAATGTTTTTATATATTTTGATATGGCCACACAAGAATCAATTTGCAGGGAGTTTGCACGTCATGCAGCACCTGATGGATGGTTATTTATCAGCCAGACAGAAACATTGAGAAATTTAAATGTCCCCTGGAATTATATCGCACCAGGTGTCTACCGAAGAAAATGATGCAAAAGAAAATACGAATACTCATTGTTGATGATTCTTCCCTGGTCAGAGATATTCTTTCAAAACATTTTTCTCAAGATCCAGAACTCGAAGTAATTGGAACGGCATCAGATCCATATCAGGCCAGAGATATTCTGGTGCTTGAAAAGCCCGATGTTATTATACTGGATGTTGAAATGCCACGAATGGATGGTATTACATTTTTAAAACGTTTTATGAGCGTTATTCCAACGCCAACAATAATTGTCAGTTCTTTAACAGAAAACAATAAAAAACTATCTATGGATGCATTGGAAGCAGGGGCTGTTGATGTTGTTCCAAAGCCAAAATCCGGTATTGTTGATAATTTTCCGCTGATGATGTCAGACCTGATTCAAAAGGTAAAAATGGCTTCAACAGTGAATGTCTTAAAAATTCAGGGGGCTTCCACAGAAACCATTTTGGTGCCCAATGCTGGCATGCATTCATTGGAAGAATCCACAGATCGTGTGATTGCAATTGGCTCATCAACCGGCGGCACTGAGGCTTTGGCTCGAATATTACCCGTGTTTCCACCCGCCTGCCCTGGTATTGTTATTGTTCAGCACATGCCGGCAGATTACACAGCCTCACTGGCAGAGCGACTGGATCGTCTGTCACAAATGACAGTCAAGGAAGCGAAAAATAGTGATCGTATCATTCCGGGTCAAATTTTAATTGCGCCAGGTGGTACACAGCACATGAAAGTGCAACGATATGGCGGACAATACCGAATTAAATTAAATGATGGGGAGCCGGTTTCCAGTCATCGGCCATCAGTGGATGTTTTATTTCAGTCTGTGGCAGCGGCTGCGGGTAAAAATGCAGTGGCTGTTTTGATGACTGGTATGGGAAAAGATGGTGCTGCCGGCTTGCTTGAAATCCGAAAAGCCGGTGGACGAACCTTTGTGCAGGATGAAAAATCAAGTGTGGTCTGGGGGATGCCAAAAGTTGCGTGGGAGATGAATGCCGCTGAATCAATGGTGTCCCTGCCAAATATTCCCAGAACAGTTATCAAGTCAATCAGGGAAAGGTAAGGAATGCTCGAAAAATAACTTCCCCATTTTCAAAAATCGTACAGGTCAGACAAGTCAGACTGGCCTGACCTGTACGACTTGTCTGACTTTACCGAATGGGGAAATTATTTTCAGAGCATTCCTAAAAGAATATTTTCAACAGGAGAAAAGCATAATGAAAAAAATATCATTACCATATTGCATACTTTCGATTATTTTTATGATTTATCAACCATCTCAGGTAAACGCATTATCTTTAACACCTTATTTCGGTGGTTATCGTTTTGAAGGCAACAGTAATGTTGGTGATACTCTATTGACAGGTCTTGGCGCAGATTTCCAGTTAACTGATAATTTTGCTGCCGATTTTATATACTTAAAAGGAGATGCCGATTTAAATTATTTAAACATCAATACGCTAAGATGTATGACTCTGGAGAGCATTGATACCCACATTTTTCACGTAAGTGGTCGATATCATTTGTTTACAAAATCAAACGTTACACCTTATGTCACCACTGGACTGGGAATTTTTTCCATGGATACTGACTATGCAGAAATGTTTAGAGATCATCCGGATCGACATTATTTATTTCAATTTCATTATGGCGGCGGATTTAAATATTATCTAACGCAATCACTTTCCCTTCGAGGAGATCTTCGGCATATGATTTCTTTTGAAAATATGGACAATGATCTAGTTGCAACTATTGGTGTATCATATACCTTTGGCACTCCCGCTAAAAAAGTGCCAGCGCAGAAGGGGCATCTAAAGAAACATGAAGAGACTGTCTTACCCGGGACTAAAGATCACGCAACCAGAAAATCAGAAGTACATGGTACAAGTGATTCAGATCGCAACATACAGGCAAAATCAGAAACAACAACTCAGGATCATATAAAACCAAAAGAAAAGGTACATGATGTTCAAATAAATCAAGAACCTGCCCATCAAGAAAAATTAGAAACCAAAAAGCCCATCAAAACGAAAAAACAAATTGTTTCAAAACCCGTTCAACAGGTCGCAACAGGTTCGAAAACAAACACTGATCGTATGGCCTCACACAAAGGATATCATAAAATGCAGCCAAAGACTCTTGTTAGCAAACAATCTGATAGAGAATTACAAATGGCGTATGTTGATACTGACGCAGATGGCATTCTTGATCATGTGGATAAATGTCCGGCCACACCGCGAAATGTAAGGGTCAATATCTTTGGTTGCGCACCTGATCATGATAGGGATGGTGTTATTGATGTTTTAGATCAATGCCCGGACACACCTGCAAAAACCAAGGTTGATAAAATGGGATGCCGAATCACAGTCATAAAAAAGCCTCAGAAGCACGTTGTCAATTTACCTGAAAAACGTCAAACCTGGCGGACGACAATTCAATTTGATTATAAAAGTGCCCAGATTAAATCTGTTTATCACGCAAATCTTTTAAGTATCACCCAATGGATGAAAAAAATATCAGATCCAGTCATCATTATCAATAGTCACACAGATAACATCGGTTCACAAATATATAATATTAATCTTTCTGACAAAAGAGCAGATAGCCTTAAGAAATACTTGCATGAACAATTTCAGACTCCAGAACATTTAATCAAAACCTTTAGTTTTGGTGAAACACAGCCTGTTGCTGACAACGCTACCGAAGAAGGACGTCAGAAAAATCGAAGAGCCGAAATTGTTGTTACAGATAATAAGCACTAAAAACTTGGAGATCATACTTGCAAAAACAAATCAGATGATATAGAAAAATAAGCTACAATTATTAATGATAACCCCTTAATTTGTGAGTGTACCATGAATATTGAATTAAAACTGTCATTTGATGCTGATTTAGATCTGTCCAATGCTCAAATTACAGTGCTTCTAATAGATGATCAGCCATTTATTGGAAAAATGGTTGAAAGCATGCTTAAAGATGAGCCGGATATTGTGTTTCATTATTGTCAAGATGCACGAAAAGCGATTCATATGGCCAACCATGTCTCACCAACTGTCATTCTTCAAGATTTGACCATGCCAGATGTCGATGGCCTTCAGATGGTTAAATATTACCGCATGAATACCTTTTCCAGGCAAACACCGCTTATTGTTCTGTCGGGCCAGGAAGATGCCAAAGTCAAGGCGGATGCCTTTGCACTGGGTGCCAATGATTATATGGTGAAACCCCCGGATCGTATCGAATTAATTGCACGAATTCGTTATCATTCTCAGGCGTATATCAATATGTTACAGCGTGATGCCGCCTATCGTCGGGTTGAAGAGCAAAGTGCGGAGCTTGAAATTCGGAATCAATTTATTAAAAAAACCTTTGGCCGATATTTATCTGATGACATTGTGGAAAGCATTTTAAACACCCCTGAAGGCCTTGAGTTGGGTGGTGAAAAACGAAAAGTCACCATCATGATGTCTGATCTACGCGGATTTACATCCATCGGAGAACGTTTGCCGCCTGAAGATGTTCTTACCATTATCAATATATATCTGAAGTCCATGACAGAAATTATCCTGAAATATGAGGGAACAATTGATGAGTTTATTGGGGATGCAATACTTGTAATATTTGGCGCGCCTGTATTAAAAGATGATGATACAAAGCGTGCTGTGGCTTGTGCAATTGAAATGCAGCAGTCAATGTCGGCGGTCAACCAGAAAAATCTGGAATATGGCTATCCTGAAGTCAGCATGGGAATTGGAATTAACACAGGTGAAGTGGTTGTGGGAAATATTGGCTCTGAAAAACGATCTAAATATGGTGTCATTGGAAGTAATGTAAACCTGACATCCAGAATCGAATCTTACACAGTTGGTGAACAGATTCTGGTCTCGGAGAGTACACTGGATGATTGCGATGGTTTACTTCGTGTTGATGATCAATTTGAGGTGATGCCCAAAGGTGTGAAACAACCCATAACCATTTATGATATTGGTGGTATTGGTGGGGATTATAATGCCTATCTGCCTGAAAAGAAAAAAATTGAACTTAACATTTTAAAACAGCCGGTTGGTATAGCGTTTACAATTCTCGAAGGAAAACATGCCGGCGTTGAAAAGCATCTGGGCGAGATTATTCAACTCACTGATATGGAAATGATTATTCAATCTGATGTTAAAGCTGAACGTTTATCAAACATTAAAATAACCCTGACTGATGACAAACAGCAGGAAATTACCACAGAACTATATGGCAAAGTTGTTGAAGAAATTCATCAATTGGAACATCCATCCTTTCGGGTCAATCTAACCTCTGTCCCTCCGGAAGCCAGTACCTTTTTGAAAAAACTTGGATGATTATCCTCAACAGGAATGTGTCCTTTCGGTAAGCCTGCTTGAATAAAATTGATTTAAAAATCGGCATCCTTTAGATGAATCACAGTTCAGACAATTGGCAGTGCTAAAAATCGTAGTGTTGGGCACACGTTATGTTCGCCCAAATACCGCAAGCAAACCTATGACCGAGAATAAATTACAATTTTTTTGCCCTCGGTCATAGGTAATCAAAGTCCATTATTAAACCGAATCAAAGTCCATCATAATCATCCGATGAATCACAGTTCAGACAATCAAACAGCCCGAAAAATCGAATCCATCCATGCCATCACCCATGACTGTCACCTTTTTTATGCAATCTTTACATAACTGATATATTCGAATCGTATCTTCATCTGAATTCAACAATTTTTCCAGACTTTTTTTCAACTGTTTGAAACCAGAGGGTTTTAGTACGCATTCAAAAACCGAATAATTGACACGCATTCCATAGCCCTCAATACATTTCGCAATCTTGTTGCGACGTTTGTCATCAGTGATATCATAAGCAACAACAACCTGTAACATAGTCAATATCTTCCAATAAATGGGCGATATTTTTTTTCACCATTGAGATAATGCATAATCAATCTCGCCTGATGAAAAATGATATCTTCACATTTCCATCGCTTGCCACGCCAAATGGTATATGCATTTAAACGCTCCTAAACATTCATCGCAATACGATTCCTTGATTTTTGAGTCAGCATACCTTGTTTATCTGTGGACAAAGGTTCGTTTCTTCGGAACAATGCAACAATGGTGCGATCAATCACAAATTGTCTGAATTCTTCAATCAGATCAAAGACCAGGGTGGGTTTGTTATTGTTGGGTTCATGAAGATAACTGATATGCAATGCGGCACCGGCATCAGCCAGGGCTTTTTGAACGCGATTGTAAAGAATACCATAACCATAATTAAGGCATGAGTTAAACAAATCTTTGGTGCCTCGTGTGACGCGCTTTTCAAAATTGGCTGCTGTGGGTAGAATAATTTTGATGCAATCCCAATAATGTTGACTGATTATCCCTTCTTTTCCCATCAAATGATAATGGTATCATGATCCATGTTTGCAAACAAAGGGTTGGATTCATCGGCAGTGGCCTTTTTGTTGGATTGGGTTAATGATTCATAAATGGATATCATTTTTTGGATATGTTGTTGTATAGTTTTAGCGTTTTCTGTTTCAGATTTTTTGAGATATTTATTAAAGTACTTGATTAAATTGATCTGGTTTTTGGCTTTTCCCTTGATAAAGAAATATCTTGCTCTATTAAATATTTTCAAAATTCTTTCAGGTTATCGAAGAATCAGCCATTTAAATAGTAACAGTGACAGGTCGGTAGCATTAGCAAGCGGCATTGGAATGTATGGTTCAACTTCCAAATATTATGAAGATACTGTTAATTTTAC
>Ga0272440_1000861_pt1 | contig 25554 bp, 12 predicted proteins | sample SSMMMBAug17_FD_192440 | JGI IMG/M metagenome (GOLD analysis project Ga0272440, IMG submission 192440) | Marine sediment archaeal communities from Little Sippewissett salt marsh, Falmouth, MA, United States - SSM-MMB-Aug17 | ecosystem: Environmental > Aquatic > Marine > Wetlands > Sediment ...
ATTTTTCATGTTTCCAAACACAAGGGCTTAAATATATTGGAATGATCGTCATTCCTTCTTTATGACGAAGTAATATTTCAGGAATTTCTCTTTTTTGAATATAGTCTGATGCCAGGAAATGTTTGGAAATTAAACAGATTGTCATTTGCGCTGTTTCAATGGCGTTTTGTATTTCAATTGACCAGTTATCCCCAATACGAATGTCTTCATCATACCACAACTGTACCCCTTTAAATTTAAGTGGCTTTAAGTGAATCAATAAACGTTTTAGCCATTCTTTGTCATCTCTGCTGTAGCTGATAAATATCTTTTTTTCCTGTTTTTTTGATATCAATGGCTGGGTTTCTATTATTTGAGAAAACCATTTATTATAAATTGTATTTGCAATAACTGCTTTATTATGATCTTTTTTAATTAAACCATATTGGACTAACCATGATTGTCCCTTATCATATGGCGCATAAGGAATATCTTTTGTCAGAATTGATGAAAAACTCTCTTTATATAAAAGAATCTTTTCATAAAGATTATCAAAATGGGCATTATTTTCGTTTAATAATACGTTGATAGCTTTGTTGACGTCATCAATGGTAATGCTGTCTATTGTTTGAGGTTTAATATTCACAGTTAAAATTGTTCCAAGGCGATTGACCAACCAGGGTTGTCCACAGGTCTGTTCATATATTTTGTGGATAGCCTCTTCTGTAAAAGCCTGGTTGGTTTCCATTGTATATTGCGCGAAAAGATCACGAACATTTTTAATACTGAATGGTGGTAAATGAACCTGATCAGCAATATTAAAGGGTGACACACCACCAACAACCAGTTTGGCAATATTTCGAATCCCCACCAACCCAACTGAATACAGCGCTTTTTTTGAAGTTTGTTTATAATCTTGATATAAATCTCTAAGAATCATCAAAAAATTGCCCAGCTCGGACATGAGGATACCATCAAATTCATCAATAAAGATGACAATTTTTTTATGGGTTATAATTTCATTGATATTTTTAAATAATAAATAAAATGATGTATGATCAGTAAGTGTAAAACTATCCATAAAATCAGAAACTTGTTTTAAATCTTTACATTGAATATTATTCAGTCGGTTTATAATTTGTTCTTTTATTTTGCTATATACCAGTTCATAAAAACGTTGGGATGAAATGTTTTGATAGCTTTGAAAGCTCAATAAAATGGTAATGTAAAGTGGATCATTTTCAATGGATCGACAAAAATCATAAAAAAAAGTTGTTTTGCCGCTTTGGCGTGGTGCAAATATTGTAAAATAACGACCTTTATCTACCATTGTTCGGATGTTTTCATTGTTGGTATTGGTGACGTAGTCCAGGTGCACATGAAACGATTCATTTGGTATGACCAGGCCACTATTTTCAAAACGACGTTTTGGTTTTTGGTATGTTTTTGACATTGAAATCTCCGCGTTTATTTAAAGATTTACCTGACTGACTATTTAAAAATTTCTATAATAACAGAATATCAGTATTTTAAAATATGAAAATTATTGAACAATAGTATAAATTATCAAGGTTTTGATGAAATGTAACGTTGAGAAAAATTTTTCGAACTAAAAACTCAAACGTAATAGTGGCATAATTGGGTAATTAGAATTTTTAGAATAATTTAATAAACCTAATTGGATTCCATAACCATCCCCTCTAATTTTATTCAATACGCCTATTTGAATTCCTTGCATATTATCTGAAACTTTATTAAATAAAATTCCAATTTGTATACCACTCATATTATCCATTACTTCATTTCCAATACCCCCAATTTGGATACCATTCATATTACTTCTTACTTCATTTCCAATACTTCCGATTTGTATACCACACATATTGTTCTTTACTCCATTTGCAATACTCCCAATTTGTATACCCCGCATACTATTTAATAGATTTAATACACCTAATTGAAAACCAGTTACGTATTTAAACTGATTGAGTAAATTAAAGCTAAACCCTTTTACTTGTTTTTGTGAATCATTATTTTGAAAAAAATCAATAAATGTCCAACCACAAGGCACAAGCTTAATAGTTACTGGTGAATTATTGTTGATTCTTATCCAGTTTTTATTGTCTTTTCGCCAAACTGTCAATGAAGGTTTGTCTTCGACTTTTATCCAAATTGTTTTTGTTTTAAAATAAGGCTTTGATACTTCAATTTTATGTCTACCTTTATCTAATGTCAATCCTGGTTTATAGTTTTTCCATATTGTATAAATATGAACATTTACATCTTCAGGAATTGCATTTACTGTCAACTTAAATTTTTCTGGAAAAAATTCTTCGAGAGATATATGAAGTCTTTCTTTACTGGAAGTGTTAGAACTTTGAGTGTTAAGGGATTTTAAATACCATTTTTTAGCTTCTTTCATTTTTTTTATTTTGGCCAAAGACTTTGCTATTATTTTCATTGCGTCAATACTCATTTCATTTATACATAAAGCTTGTTGTGCTGCATTAATAGCTTCCTTGTAGTCATTATTCCTTAAATAAGTGTTAGCAGTATCTTCAAGCCCCATTACATTTTCTTTCAAATAATTTTCTAACTGTGTCTGACAATCACTATTTCCAAAATAGGAACATTCATTTAGTTGATTTGTTGAATACTTAACTTTTAACAGAAGAATAACTCTGCATGTAATAATAGTTTCTAATTTATTTTTAACTATATCCATGTTTATTATCGGCATATAATATTCGACAGGTTCAGGTTTTAAAAAAACTGAAATCTCTTCTCTGCTTTCGAATCTGCCATTTTTTATTAAAATTACTTCTCTTGTGTTTAATTTTTTTGCTCTATCTATTAATTTGTCATATGCAAGTGATACTAACTGTTTGGAAACTTCCTTGAAATTTTTGCTTTTGCCTAAAAATTCTGATTCTTCTGTAATTAAAATTTTTTCTCTTTGTAATAGATGGTAATTGAATAAACTGTTTGCTCTTAAATAATCATCCTTTAATGTATATATATTTTTATTTTTGTAGTCAGGGTCATTCTTTATTTGTTTTAGCTCCTTTATGAACTTAAACTTATCGTCCAAAAAAGGCTTAAGCTGTTTTTGATAATCGTCCTTTATTCTTTTTATTTCATCCATTTTAGACTCATTGTATGATTGAATTTGATTCAACATTTTTTTTGCTTCACGTATATATTCTATTTTAAATGTTTTTTCTAAATTGTTTATATTTTTAAAAATATCAATATAATTTGTTTTGTCTAATACAGTAGCTGTAAAGTCATCTGAAATATCACCTGGTTTGATTGAGAGCCGCATTCCATTAATACCAAATTCGGGTTTAATTCTAAATTGTTGTAGTTGAAAAAAATATTCAGTATTTGTGAAGGTTAATGGTTTTTTAGATTGAAAAGAATCAATTTGACCTGTTTTTAACTGTTCTATTAATTGAACAACTTTACTTTTGTTGTTATTAATTTCAGTACCATACGTTATAAATATCGGTAACCTATTTTTTTTAAGATATTTTAGAGACATTTTTTTTAGCAATTCATAATAATGCAAAGAACTATGTTCTTTTATATTTCCTTTAATTTTTGATAAAAGCAAAATAGCTGTTGGAACTTTTAATAATTGTTTTTTATATCTCTCTTCGATTATTTTTATATCCTGCCTATTGCTTGAAATGTTTTGGTACAACTGCTTCATTTTGTTTTCTAATGAAATATATTTATTTAGTTCATATTTAGAATTCTGTTTATTTAACTCCAGAGTGTTATTAATGCAATCCCATTTTTTTGAAAGATAATCATTTTCTTCTATATACTTTTTATATTCATTTGTAAATTTATCATCAATTAACTTTGATTCTTCTTTCATTAGACAGGAATAAATAAGTAGTGTCTTATTAAAAAAAGGTTGCCACTTTTTCGTTGCTTGATTTGGAAACATACCATTGGTACTATTGCATCTATTAATCTTTTTGAGAGATTTAAGAAGTGAAACATTCTTTTTTTCGGCAATTTTAATCGCTGCTGTAATGATACTGTTAATAGTTGATTGATCATCAGTTGCTGTTTTTGAAATAATATTTTTGGTTTCTGATAAACAAGTCTTCAATGCGGCGGTAATTATCACTTCTTTTATTTCATCATTTTCATTGATGACAGACTCAATTACAGCTGTGAAAATTATTTTAGCTGTTGTTTCGATTATATCTATCACGTTGTTAATATCATCGGAACTTTCAGTTTCCAATATCATACCCCTTATAATTCCTTGAACAACAGGTCGAACGACTAATTCTTTCCTTCCATAACCTGAAGAAGCTTCAATAGCACCTTTTACAATATAATCGCATGCGATCCTTGTATTTTTTTTAACATTCAAGCCGAGTTCTTCAATTGATTGAATTGAACCAACAATGGCACCTTGAAATGCGGCGGTAATCAACACTTCTTTTATTTCATCATTTTTTTTGATGACAGACTCAATTACAGCTGTGAGAATTCCTCCTGCCGCTGCTTCGATTAAATCTGTTACGTTGTCAATATCACCGAAATTTTCAGATACCAATATACCTCTTATAATTCCCTTAGCAGCAGTTCGAACGACCTGTTCTTTCCATCCATAATCATAAGAAGCTTCAATAGCACTTTTTACAATATATTCGCATGCGATACTTGTATTTTTTTTTACATCCAAACCGAGTTGTTCAATTGATTGAATTGAACCAACAATGGCACCTTGACATGCTTGGTAAATCGAGTCAGAAACATTATCTTTCTTCTCACTAGCAACTTCTACACATCCTTTCATTAAAATTGTTGAAATTTCTTCAATCTCCATGCCATTGTTCATTATGGAATTACGAAAAACATCCTTAGCTACTTCTTCGTAAGATCGAACTATTCCGTAATATTGTGCATTTTTTAATTGCGTAAGAATGAGAGATTTAACTAATAAATCATTTCTTTTTTCAAAAACTTTTATCGCTGCTGTAAAGAAACTGTTAATAATTGGCAGGACTTCAATTGCTGTTTTGGAAATACTATTTCTGGTTTCAGATAAACATGTATTCAACGCGGCGATAATCATTTTATTTCTTTCTTTCATAAATGACTCAGTTACAGCTATGAGAATTCCTTCAGTTGCTGCTTCGATTAATTCTTTCAGGATGGCAACATTACTGGAACCAGCAGCTACCATTACCACACCATTTATAATTCCTTTAGCAGCAGGTCGAAAGACCTGTCTTTTCCATTTATCACCATCAAAAGCTTCAATAGCACTTTTTACTATATATTTGGATGCGATCCTTGTATTTTTATTAACATCCATACCTACTTGTGCAACAGTTTGAATTAAGCCAACAATGGCACCTTGACTTGCTTGGCCTATCGAATATGAAATATCATCGCCCATCTCATTGGCAAATGTAACACATCCTGACATAAGAATTGTTGAAATTTCTTCAGTCACCATACCATTATTCATTATGGAGTTACTAATAACATTCTTTGCCACTTCTTCGTATGACTGTACTATTTTTAATTGTTCGAGTATATCTTCGAAAGTACCCGCTATAGAACAATTGCCCCAAAAAATAAGCATCACCAAACTTATGAATATGATTTTCATTGTTGATTTCAATTGTTACCTCTCAAGGAAAATTTTAGTTGTGCATTGTTTATTTAATTTTATTTGCCTTATTTATTTAAACATTTAATAACAATAAATAACATTTTCAATATGAAAAACTATCATTATTAGAAATGTTAATTATAACATTGTTTATTTGTATTTGCAACATAGCGAAACGTTATTCAAAACTTATTCTTATAAAAAACACATTTGTTTGTACATAGTAATATTCTCACTATTCTACCCTTAAATCATCAATGCAAAATTCAACATGGAAAAATTTGACATAAAACCGATATTCCGATATAATCCAAAAATATGTCTCATTCAAAAAAGAAAGCAAAACAGCATGACAACAACAATTCTCTTAATCGCCATAATTCCATTTTTAATTATTTGTTACCTGTCTGTCAAAGGGACACATCACAAACAAATATCCCAAAAACACATTTTTTCCATTTTTATAGCTACCTGTATTCCTCTCATGCTAATGCTCTGGATGGGCTTTTATACTTTAAAACAAACCATCCCACCATACCTTGAAATTGTTCAATATGAAATGACAGATCAAGAGTTTTTTATGGGAAAACATCCAAAGAAATGTCAGCTGATTCTTACTGATCCTGCTGCAGATGATGTTCATGCACTTTTATCAAAGGAAAAAGATCAGTGGACGATACAAAATCTTAGCTCCTACAGACGAATTCAGGTGGGGCACAATTATGAAGAAGTTCACAGTGTTGAATTAAAACAAGGGGATACCTTTACGATCAATAACAGAAAATTTTTAGTACAACAGCAAACATCGGTTAATTTTCTTGGCTGGCATAAAATTACAGTGGTTCCTCAAACAAAACATATGCATAAAAATATTCCCATTACTGCAACATCACTGTTTCATAATCCAATCAAAATAGGACCGAAATCGTCGGATAATTGGATATCATCTCCTGTCATACCTGTTTCAGAAATAGGCAATCAAAAAGCGGCTGCGATTATTTTTAAAGATGGCAGAATGTATCTTAAATATGCAAAAACATCAGGTAAACGTCGCTATCAAGTGTTTCATAATGGGGTATTGCTCTCACGAAATAAAAAAGTAATTGATTCTGTCAATGGAACAACTATCTGTTTGGGAAGAACCTGCTATAGAATCAAAGCTGCTGATCCTTTGAAAGATCAGCGTATGATTGTTCAACCATTGACACATCGACCCAGAATCTATTTGAAAAATATCACCCAAACACATCTTGTTTTAATGGGAGATCGGCCTTTTGCTCAGGCAGTCATGGATATTCCATTTTCATTGGATCAACCCACTCAACTGTCGATGGATAAGCAGCATGTGCTGACAATTGGTCATCAAAATTCCTATCGTGCTGGAGAAAGGATTTACTTGAAAAATGAATCAGGAAATGGACTGGTATTAAGATATGTTGATCCAATCCATATGTCTATTGTATCTTTTGACCAAACACCTATTCCTGGAAGCTTACATGTGATTCTTTCCATTCTGCTCATGATTCTACTATTTTCAATGAATGCTTTGACACAACCACTTCATATGAAAACATTATTTTTATACTATTTTCTTTTGCTGATGAGTGTCACTGGTGCACTCATTGCCTGTCGAATGGGAGCCTTTGCCCCCAAACATGCCCAATGGGCAATTGATTATTCAAGCTACCTGATCCTGTCCAGTATAGTCTTTTTAGTACTGACCAACTTGAAATGGCTTAGATGGCCATTGTTACGTCTTGAGCATTCTGTGTACAAGGTTCAACAGTTGATTCATAAACCAATTGATTTTCATGGCTTTTTTTCAAAACAACTGGGTCGTATATGGAATATCGATTTTTATCCCAGTACCTGCATTGGGCTTGTTGTTATAATTTTATTTTTAGTGCAGCTGGGTTTTGGTTCGGAGCTGGGTATTGCACTGCCTTTTTTGGGACTGTTTCAGCCTGTTTTTTTATGTGAAATTCTCATTGTACTGGTGATTGCATTCTGGACGCAACGAAATATCGAAGCAGATCAAAAAAGGATGGGGGAATCACTGACTGATAAAAATTATTTTTTTGTATTAATGAATAGAGACTTGCTTGTATTTTCTTCATGTTTTGTTGTGTTGCCACTATATGTACTTCGGGATTTTTCACCATTTTTAATCTTTTCAACCATAATTCTGGTCAGTTTTAGTATCCGACCAACCATTCATATCAGGCTAAGATACCTGTTACTGTGTATAACAATCATCCTTGCATTCTTAATGATTATCTTTCCAGATTACCTGGGGCATACACTGGCATCACGAATTCAGGTTTGGAAAAATCCCTGGATAAAAACAGAAAAAGGTTTTCAATTTATTCAAAATTTGTGGTTGCTAAAAGGAATTGGCTTTTGGGGAAATGGCCTGGGTGGTACAGATATTTCCATTCATTTTCCAGCATTGCATCGAGACTTTATGGTATCCCTGTTTATGGGTGATTTTGGCGTATCTGGCCTTATTTTATTAATGTTGACCTGGACGGCATTTCTGTTAACCCTTTTTTATCATAGTCAGGTTCACTTTTCCCTTCAGAATGAAAACAAACAATTTATTCAAATGATTGTTTTTTGGATGGCCTTTTTGTTGATGCTTCATACCTGGTTTATTATTGGCAGTAATTTAGGACTTTTTCCAGTGATGGGCATTCCGCTGCCATTTTTGGCAAGCGGTTTTAATTGTTTATTGTTTTTAGGATTTATTGGAGTTGGTCTATGCACCTTATGTATAGATCATTTGTATTCACCATCAAAGTGAGATGGACCGATGTTAAATTTACACGTTAATTTTGAACAATATACCAAACTATTAATCATTATCTTATGGAAAGGTGGATATCCTCATGAGATTATTGCTTTCATTCTTTCCAGATGCTGTGAGCATTTTTCAAACTCAAAAACAAACTGGTCCCCCAAACAAATTGTCTCACAATTTTCCCTGGTGCCCTTTATTTGTTTATGTGATGCCCTGGAAAATGAAATTGTCAGAGAAACCCTTCGCGTACCATTAAATGAAAATGATCAGGATTCACTTCAGCATAAAACAGATAAAGCCATTTCTCAAAAAATATTAAAGGACTTAACTGATACGTTAAGAAATGAAACCCCTGAAGCATCCCAAATACTTATAGACATGATGGCATCCTGTTTTAACATTTTACGTCGTCAAATGATTCATCCTGTTGTTACTATTATTAAACCTAAAGACAACTCTGCAAAGGTCAGGTGGAAAGAAATTTTGCACATGCCTGTTTGTCTGACAAGTTTTCAAGACTATTTCAGTCAACAAGCCGAAAAAAATATTTCAGACTGGTCCTATAAGGTGCAACAAAATATTCAAAAAGTTTTGAAAAAAGACTCATGGTTAGAAAGACCTTATCATGAATTGCTATCTGCAATTGTTTCAGAACAATCCAGCCTTTGAAACCAGTATAGAATTCCTAAAAAAATTATTTTTCAATTTTTTTTCTTTTTGTCGCGAAGATTGTTGATAAAGGATGTATACAAGTTTTTAAGGATTGACGATTGAAATTTTTTCATTCAATTATCATTTCAAACAAGAAAAATAAAACCAAGGAGGCTAAATGAACGATCAAGATAAAATGGATGATGCATTTATTGATCATATCATTTCTAACTGGTCGCCCAGAGAACATGCAAAAGCCTATCATCAAACAGATTCGACAACTCGCACACAAATTGCGCAATTGACCACTCAGAAATTGAACATATTCAATGTAAAAGCACCTGTTTCTACTCGACCAGGATCTGGTCAAAACTTTCAAGACCATGCAAAAGATGGCAGTTATTCCGATGATGGTCTGTTTTTGCTGGCAGCATCACCTCAACTGGGTCCATTACCTCAACAGAAGAATAATTATGCATCTGTATTTGGTGTTGCCATTGATATTAATAGTAAAAAGGCTACCAGGGTCATCGTGTCGGCATTGGTAAATTCAGAGTCAAAATCTGGTGGTGAGCTTGAAATTATTGGAACTGAGGTTGAAAAAATTTCATCAGTAGAAATGACAACACCATTTTCATCATTGAAAAAAAAGCTATTGAAACTGTTTGATGAAATCGATTGTTTGCAACATTTACAATTAAAGGACAAACAGATTTGTTTAGAAGTAAAAAGTCCTGCAATTATTTCACGTTCAGATAGCCTGATGTTGACCGCATTGATTGCCATTTATATGGCTTCAAGCAATCAACAGTCATCCATTGATAATTGGGTGTTTTCTGCGGATATTAATTTGGATGGATCATTATCAACAGTGGGGAATATCTCTGAAAAATCAGCTTATGTAATCAAGGAATTGAAACAATCATTTTTGATATCACAGTTAAACACACCAGACATTCCAGAAGAAATTACGATGCATTACACAGGGCAATTGTATACCTGTCGTACATTTAAAGACGTGCTTGTCTATTTGGGTCTTGATACCTTTGATCATCAAGATATTTTGACAAATGAATCATCAGAGTCGCTATTTCAGTCAACCCATCCAGGCGTATCCAAGTCTCCTCCTGAGACTGGATATATTGAAAAATTACAACAAGGGGTACGAAATATTTGTGTCACTCCTGGGACAGGGACTGAATATTATATAATTGACGATGTTCTACTATTAAGGCCTGATTCTGAATCAATGCCTGGTCAAGCCATTTGCTATGCCAGGCGCTTTGAGGATTCGGATGACCAGCAGTGTGAAAAGGTTGTTCTTAAGATTACGACCTTTAAAGAAACTGAATTAAATTCATTGATCCATGAAGCTTCTATTACAGCAGGTCGTTTTCATGAAAACATTTTAAAAACGTACATGGGGTTTACTATTAAAAAAGAATTTTTTCTACCAATGGAAGTTGCCCAAAACAAGTTTAGTGATGATCTTTCCCATGTTCCAATAGAAACAAAAGTAAAGTGGTCTTTTAATCTGATTGATGCCCTGGGAAAACTCCATAACATTGATTATATTCATGGAGATATTAAACCACCCAATGTTTTTATTGTGAACAACATCCCTAAACTGGCAGATTTTGGCCTGTCCACCTATGGTACAATAGATTTTCGTCACCCAGGTTTGATTGAATCTGACAACAATAATAAGCTTCTGACAGAAATTAATAAAGATGATCGCAAACAATGGGATAATTACGCAATGGGGTTCACCATTTTTCGTTTGTTCTGTCCCAATTATATTATTGAAGGCTTAAACGATATCCCCCTGTCCAATGGGTTTACTGAACGTGTTGGACTGTCTGAAAATGATATCAATACACTCAAAAAAGAATTGAACAAATTTGAGGATATTGAACTAAGGGATAGTCTGATAAAAAAAATAGAAAAAGCGGTTTCAATAAAAAAGGAGGAACCAGTGAATTTATCAAAATTTGCACAGCTCAAAAAAGATCCCAAACAATTTGTCCAGGATGTGCTGGCCTGCAATATTTTGGTCAATACAATTCGGGAGCATCCTATAACCTGTTTATTGATATCAATAGTATGTGCAATGTCAGGCATGTATGCAACAGCCTTTATGTCTGACAAATTATATGACCAATTATTTGTTAATTTGAATTACATGACCTTTGGTTCAATATTTTTTATTATTTATTTGTATTTAAGATCCATATATTCATTTGGAAAAAAAATAAATAATATCGTGCATACCAGTCTATTTATTTTTGGGGTAACATTTTTTATCAGTGCTTATCTAATACAGTTTGCATACAACGATTATTCCAGTGCATCCTGCGCTGCAAGGCGAATATTGCGATTGCCTTTAACAGCATCATGTTGGCAATCTCTTGAAGAACGTTGCAAGAACCTGTTAAATGAAAAGAATTGGCATGACGTTATCCTGCTTGTTGATGGCTATGGCCTGATACGCGGAGGTGTTCAACCGACTGAACCTTATTATATCAAATTTTTTAAACCAGTGGTGACAGCGAAAACCCATTTGTTAATTTCCACAAAAGGGGATGATCAACAAATAATAAAGCGCCTGACACAATCCATTTTGGATGAATATGAGCGGTTATTGATTTGTAATAAAGTTCTATTGAATCAAAAAAAACAGAATTTATTTGATAATACTGAACATCCCAAAGAGATACTTAGAGAAGCTCAACTATGGGATAAGGTGACCATCAATAGTTCTGGGCAAACTCATATAATTTTTGGTAACGTATTAAAAAATAGACTAAAAAAAGCAATTCAACAATGGGATTAAACCCATAAGAAGGAGGTAACATTTTGAAAACAAAATATTTAAATGCGTATTCCCAAATGATTAAACACAATTGTAAGCAGGCAAAACTGAAGATTCAGAGTTACTTAATACTTGCTTTTGTTTTGTTTACATTAATTGGTTGTGTAAATCAGTCTGGTCAAATACCCGAACAAGCTGAAATTCAAACACCAGGTACTATAACTTTTACCCCAGATGAATTAAATAAACTTTATGAATATTGGCTGAATGAAGAAACGTCCAATGCAATTGAAGAACAAGGAGGAACAACTGATCAAATGGCGATTATTGCGCTAAACATTACTGGTACAGAGTTGGAGGACCCTGAAAGTTTGGATTTTATCAGAGATGCTTTCCGCGATGAAATATTTAAGTCTTCACCACAGCGATTCAAAATATTGGACAGTACTGAAATTGAATCAGAATTACAATTGTCGGCAAAGGTCTCACAGGTAACTACTTATAATAGTGACAGAAGTAAATGTGATGTTAGAATGACTATACGTGGTATAAAGTTGACTGATTTATATTCAACACAATGGTCACCATCGATTCGTGCGTCATTTATCAGTGCGCCTTCCATTAATACGCATCAGTCAGCATCGAATAAAAGGAGAGCTATAGAACTGGCTACAAAAGAGGCCATGCTGAAACTAAAAAAACGAAAATTCTTCAAACAAATCAGGAGGCACAAGATTGTTAAAGCGTATATGAAAAAGAGTACAACATTTGTTTTTAATGATAAAAAAGAATTAGAAAAATTATTGGAAAGAATGTTGTCCAGAATTATGGAGTTAAGCATTTCTGATATAAAAAGTTACATTGCTAAGTCTCATACGTTTTCTAATTTAAAACACAAGGTGGCAATACAGGAACTTTTAAATCAAATACCTAAAAAGGAAGTTGTAATAAAAACAAACAATCATTCGCCCCAAAATATCCAAGCACAAAAAAAATTTCGTGGAGTGTTTAAACATGAAAAGGTTCAAAAAATCATAGAAGGCGAATACACTTGTGTAATTATAAGAATTAAATCTGGCGACTTTACATACAATTCCACTACAAAAGTAGTTAATGAAGAAAACAAAAATTTTCCCCTTCAGGTTTTTGGTAAAATAAATTATTTATCAAAATTACCCGATGAAGGAAGAGATAAATGGGGAAAAAAAACATTAACAATATATGGTATTGGTCACGGAAACGACTTATTACTTGAACAACATGATTTTTATAAACTGAATAATATTAGAATATCCAATAAAGTTATTTTGGATTATCCTGGAATATTTGTAATACATAAGCTGGATTCAAAAACATAATAAATTTTTTAAAGTAAAAAGGAGGTATCAATTATGACTACAGTATCAAAAAAAATATTAATGCTAATACTTTGTATGTTAGTGATTTGCTCTTGCGCATCTACGCACTCAAATGGACGTGTTCGTTCTGACTTGACAGTTTTTGAAGATATTCACAGCGTTTCTCAATATCTAGCCGCAGATATTCAATATAAATTTAATGAATATCTGCTCAAAGAAGCTCAAAAAGAAAAAAAAGAGGCAAAAAAATATGGAGAGTCCCAAAAGATAGAAATTATAAGGCCCGCCATTGTTGTGGGTTATTTTATGACCTTAAAACATGACCAAAGAAATATGTGCTGCAAAAAATTGGAAAGCTATCTTAGAAGCGATCTGTCTATTGAGCAGGCGATAGACTGTGACAAGTTGAAACAAATAAAGCGTTATCTGGATATGACTAAAACAGGCGCATTTGACCCTGATTATGCCATTAAAGGCGTAATGGCTGATGCACGTTTTATTATCTCTGCAAGATTAGACCTGCAGATAAATAAAAAATTAATAATTATTATCCTGGATTGCAGAGACACGGAAATAGGAAAAAGTGCTTTTAGTTCACGTGCAGCATTGAATTTTGATGATAAGGACATTCAAGAAGCATGGAATATACCTGCACCTTTTTGCAATTTGGACTTGTTTCCAGATGAAAGTCCAATGGTCAGGATTAAAGAAACAGGCAGAGGAGAAGATGAATATTTAGCGGAAATAGCAGCAGAGGTCCTTGTCAATAGAGCTTTTCTTGGAAAAATTGTTAAGCCATGGATGGTATCATATACACTTTTAACCAATAGAGAAATTAAAGAGTCGTATACATTAGAAACACTTCAAGGAAGGGTGCCAGTGGAAATAAATCATCAATTATTGGAAAAAAAACAGGATAATGATGGAAAGTGGTCAGCTACAGTTATCGGAGAAATGCCAAAAGATGTTCTTAAACGTTATGCTAAAAACCAGGAAAAAGAAATAATACAAACACAACCACTACCTTCCATTCAAAATTTTATTAATAAAGGAGAATAAACATGTCAGAATATTCATTTCTTGAAAATATACCCATAGATAATGCCAGTGTTTCCCATGAAGCACAATTGGATGCCGATATCATGATCAACCCGAGTATTTCCGAAGATATTGATACAAAACCTTCAAAAGAAAAAGATACATATGAACAATATGGACTTGGGGAATCCTGTGTCAACAATTATGTTCATCGTGTTTCATTGGCTTCAGCCACTCGTGTTTTTAAGGCTGCAAAATTTGAAAAAAACGCAAAGGTAAATGCCGATATTTTATGGGGTAAAAGTTTGATTTCAATTAAAAAACGTGATGGATTGTACTCTATTTTAAAATCACAAAACCCCCCTTTATCTGATTTTTTATTTGTTTTTCATCGCAAGGATTTGGAAACCATTTATTCATCAGATAAATTATTAGAAGGAAGAGAGGAAATTGAAATTCTCAAATCATATTATCGCGACACCATAAAAGAAACTGAAAATCAACGCGATCTACATGTCGCATTTACCGATCAAAACGCTTTGTTGGGAACAGAATCCTTTTTAGATCAGGGGACTTTTTGTATTGTGTGCGGGCCCAATTTTTATATTCCAGACAATCATCAGACCAAAATTGCACAAATTACAATCAAGGGAAAAGTCTTTCAAAAAATTAGTGGATTAAAAAACATCACAGGAAAAAAAGAGAAATACTTGTATCATTCTAAAGGAACTCAAGTGCTGGAAGAAACCTATCCCATTTTTTCGCCATCAGTTGATTTTAGAATAGATCGGTGTTTGTTTGATAATTTGACCATTCTGGATATGCCAGAAAATAGACGCATGACCATTTTTTCAGAGCTAACAGAAGGTAATAACATTCAATGGACACTCAAATCCTTGAGTTTACCCTCCAAAGAAGAAGGAGTTCTGGAACTGGATGAAAAAGATGAATGGTTTTTAATACAGGATGATTTACCTGATGGTGGATTTGATTTTTTCATTTGCAGAGGTGGAAAAGCCAAGGAAAACCGGGTTATTGAAGGCGCATTTCGTCCATTGATCAAAGCTCAAAAAGAACAAAAACCACAACAAGTTGTGCCAACTGAACCACAGAAAGTAAATATGCCGCAAGTTGAATATAATGAAACACGTGTAATTACTGGCAGAACCCCAGTAACAGAACCCACTGAATATAAAATGACCATTTTAAACCGTGGCAGAAAACCCAAGGATGAGATTATTCAAGAGTTTGTTCTTACCCACAGGCTCATTCCATTTTTAGATAAAAAGCCAGAAACACAAAGTGGTGAATATGATATTCCTGTGGGCCCGCCATCAGAATTTCTCGTGGATAACCAAAATGCATGGATGGACATTCGGTTGGGCTTTAAGAGCCTTGATGGTCATACATTATCTGAAGATCGTTTAAAAGTCATTCCCAGACCAGATAAAAGCCTGTATCTTTTAGGTGAATCAAACCCAATGACTTCAAAAGAGTTTGCATTTACAACTGATGTATTGAAAAAAATCGTTCATATTGTAGACCAACCAGGAATTGACGATATCTCCCTGGCAGGCTTCCGATGCACATTAGATTTTGTCAATGTTCCCAAAGATGAAAGCACTGAAAATCGATTTCATTGGTGCCGCGTGTCAGTTGACCCTATTCGATCCTACACATTCAACCTATTCACCGCATTAATCGGTCGGGGATGTTTTCGACCTGAGGGCATGGATTTAATTTCCGAAGGTTTTTGGGATACCTTACGAGAAAAACGATATCGGGTATCTTCGGATGAACAGGCAGATGTCGACAAAATGATTTCACGATATGCATACATGGATATTATGTCGAGTCGTTATCATGGTTTTTTTGTGAAATCCATTGAGACCTTATTTAATGTTTCTTTATATGTGCCTGTGTATGTTTATGATAAAGACAACCAGCCAAAAGCGATTCTCCAACCCATGAAAAAGGAACTCCTACCAGATCACTTGACAAAGCACTACAGCCAGTTGAGTCAGCTTGAAAAGGCGCAGTTTAGTGATAAAAATAATCGGGATGAGCTTAAGAAATTATCTGCCAGCTTTTTAACATCTGAGCAAGGTTTCTTAAAATCCCAAACCTTATTTCAAAATCGAAATAAAGTTCAACTGGAATCTGGTGATTCTGTGGTCATTGGATTATCCCAATATACCTATTTTAAACGTCGGGCTAACGAGCCCAGAAATCTTGGTGATTAAAGGAAATAGTATGAGATTTAATTATCTGAAAAATCAAATATTTGTTATGTTGCTGGCTATGATTTGTTTTGTTTTTGGGTGTGCAGCAGCAAAAACACAGAAGGTTGAAGAACCTTTAATGCTCAAAATTGCAACTAAAATTGCCCAAGAGATAGAAAAGTCATACATTAAAGATAAACATGGCCCCATGATTGTCGGATACTTCACCGAATTAAATGGGTATGAACAAAATCATCTGTGTACTCAATTAGAAAGCTCTTTACGAAACGTTTTAAAATGTCCACAGAAAATAGATTTTGATGCCTATATTCGATTACAGAAATATTGGAAAATGGTAAAAAAGGATTCCTTCGATCCAGGCCATGCCATCAAAGGATTATTGGAGGATGCCCATTGTCTTGTAAGCGCCCAGCTAATCCTTTATAAAAATGAAAAAGTGATATCTGCATTAATATTTGGACATGACACCCAAACAGGAACCCAACTTCTCAGCGCAAATGCAACAATAGATTATTCTGACCCTGATATTAAAGATGCCTGGGAGAATAAAATTGTGAAACCAGAACCTGAAAAAAAAATCGTTTCCAATCTTGAACCTTTAGAAATCAAAATGTGGACAGATACAGATGTGTATTATTCAAATGAGCAAATAATCTTATTTGTTAAAGGAAACAAAGACTTCTTTGGAAGAATATACAACATTTCGCCATCTGGTGACCAAATCAAGCTACTTCCAAATAAATATAGAAAGATCAAACAGTTTAAGGGCAATGTAACATACAAAATTCCAGACAAACAACAAGGAGATATGTTCAGCTTAAAAGCAAAAGCGCCCTTTGGACTGGAACGAATTATCATTTTGGCTAGTGAGCAACAGTTTAATGATGTCAGCATGGAAACTATTCAACAAGGTTTACAAAAATACAGGGGGACTGAAAAAAGTTTGACTTCAAAACATAGGGCGATTAATGTTGTGCCTGATTTTTATAAAGTTTCTTGCGAGGTTATGACGCGGGAGCGGTGAGGGTGCTGTGGGGTGCGGTGAGGTTATATCGTTTATACTGTTTTGTTTCGAGTAAATATTCAAAACAGAAAATTAAAACAAATAACAAATATAAGAATTATAACGATGCGAATAATACATTATCTGTTTCTGATACTTTTTTTTGCCATATCGGGCTGTTACAAACTTCAACAAAATCAATATAATTATATTCCAAAAAATCCTGCTTGGTTAGACACCGGAAAGGCATTTTCTAATGCAACTAGTGATGAAGTTTTTTATTTTTTGAAGTGTGCAGAATTAAAAACACTGTCTGAATATAGACTTGGGTTCGTAATTTATTCATATTCAAAGCAAAATGCACGGTGGATTATTTGGCAATATGATCAAAAAAAAAGGGATTTTTCTGTTCTTGAAAAGATTACAAGTGAAGCAAGAATAAGCGACTTTAATCATCATATTCCAAAAATTGTTTTTCAAAAGAATTTTCATAAGAAAAGAGTCATAGCGAAAGGTATCATAAATAAGAACAATATGTTTTGGATTTCTATTTTTTTTCAAGACAAAAGTCATGTTCAAGTAATAGAAAAGAAAAATCTAATATTGGTTTCTGCTCAGTCTCTAGAAGAAAAAAAGCAAAGGGTAAGTGTTTTTAAAAATGAATTAAATTTTTTACAACTAGCTGAATATAATTATCAGAAAAAAACTATTAGTTCTATAGATATTATTAACAAAAGAATAAATTTTCAAAACGATGGATATGGATTTATTGATATTGAAAATTTACAACTTGAAAAAACATATCCTACACTTGAAAAAACACATCCAATAACAGATTCAAAAAAAGAAGAAAAACAATCTTCAAAAACTATTATTTTAGATAAAAAAAATTTCACATCAGAGTCTAAAATAAAAGAACAACAAAATCAAAAAATAAAAAAGACATCACCTGAAATGAAGTACCAGAAAACTGAATCAGAAAAAAATAAACAGCAAATTAATGATATTAAAAGTTCTTTAGCTGAAAAAAATCAACACAAAGCTGAATCAGAAAGAAAAGAACAACAATCTCCTGTTATTGAAGAACCTAAGGTACCTAAAATTATAATTTCATCACCTAAAAATAATCATCATACAACTAAATCTGAAATATTACTTCAAACCAGTATTGATGGTGTTTCATCTAAAATAATCGAAATAAAAATATTTGTTAATAATAAACAAATTGAAATCAAAAATGCCCCTAATCGAATACATGATCCTATTAAAGATAGGATTAAAAGCTACGACATACCGTTATCGAAAGAAAAGAATATAATTAAAATTGTTGCAAAGAATGAAGATAATTTAACCAGCTATGCTGAAATCACAGTAACTAAAGATATTGTAAAGGCACCTCGAGGTATTCTTTATTTATTATCTGTTGGTGTGAATAAACTAGAAAAGATTAAAAAAAATAAACTAAACTATGCTGCAAATGATGCCATAGATATTAGAAATCTTATGTCTGCCATGGAAGGAAAACTATATGAAGATGTAAAAACTTTTGTTTACACTGATAAATCTAACAAAATGCCATCTTACGAAATAATAATTAATACTCTTTATGATCATTTAGCAAAAGCAACAAAAAATGATACTGTGATGATTTTTTTGGCTGGGCATGGTGAAACAACTGATTTAGGACAATATATATTTTTACCACGTAATGCAACAAAACGCAATAATGGGAATTACAAGATGTCTACTGTACTTAAATGGGATGAAATTCACGCTGCATTAAACACGATAAATTGTACAAAAATTTTTATTTTAGATACTTGTTACACAGATGGAGCTACTATACCAAATCTGATTTCTCAAAAACCTAATAATACAATCATTATTTTTACATCAACAAGTAATAATCAGAAAGCTGAGGAATGTGAGAAAAACTATAATGGTTGTTTTACCCATGCCTTAGAGCTGGGATTAGGTGAAGGCTTACCCGCTGATAGAAATAATGATGGAAAAGTAATTATTACAGAAATAAAAGATTTTGTATTTTCAAAAATGGAACAGTTGGGTTTAAGGCAAAGGCCCGATCTAAAATTACCTAATGGGGGTAGTAACTTTATTTTTTATGTTAAACCTTAGACAATAATACAATAATTGTATAAAAATTTAAACCAATGAAAAATAGGAAATATCAAAATGAAAAAAAATGTTAAAATAGCAATTATTTTTAATATATGTTTTATTAGCGCATGGATTCAATGCATACAAGCAAAAAATTTAGATTGCCAAACCCACATGAAAAAGGGATTTTCCCTGCATGCTTCCCATTATAAACCAGACAACACAACAAATCAGAAAAAATTGCAACAAATCCAATTTCATTATGAATCCGCCATAAATGTCTGCCCCAATATATGTGAAGAGCAACCAGAGTTGTGTAATAACCTTGGTATGATTTATCACCAAAAAGGGCAATTGAAACAATCTGCTCAATTATTCAAAAAAGCCCTGGCCAATAAACCAAATTTAGAAAGCTCACTCTTTGGCCTGGCACGAGTTTATGAAGATCAACAATTAGATGCCCTTGCACTGGATTATTACATGAAAGTCCTTGATAACAACCCCGACGACAAAGAAGCCAGGACACGAGCCTATCATATTTTTACTGAAAAAAATTGTCAAAATTGCGCAGCAGAAAAAGGAGAGCTTGTTCAATCAGAGCAACTGTATAATACCCTTGCCTGCAAACGAATCTTTGAAAAAGCCAAAAAAAGATTCAATTTAACAAGATCTATTGTTGTTGTTCCCACATATACCTTTCGAAATATCAATTTCCAACTCGGCAGTGCCCGACTGACAAACGAATCAATGCCACAATTAATTGATATGTTCAAAATGCTTAACCAGTATCAGGAATTAAATATCAACATTGATGGACATACTGATAAATTAGCTGTCAAAAGAAAACTTGAAGTTTTACCCGGCCATTTTTGTTATTCAAATCAATGCTTATCAGAAAAACGTGCATTTTCAGTAAAACAATTTCTTATGAATAAAGGTATCTCAGATCATCGGTTAAATATAAAAGGGTATGCTGATACAAAGTCAATTAGTGATGATCTGGCTAAGAATCGACGAGTTGAGATTAGGGATGCGGGTTATTGATAAAAATTTTTTTGGATAAAACATTTAGAAAGAGATGAGCAATGGTAATCTTAAATTTCAGAAATAATATTTTTATTAATTTAATTTTGTTTAATCTATTTATTTCTTTGGTGTTTGCCGAGAATTCTAATGAGATTTTTTTGATTTTAGGACATGCAGGTTCGGTGGATAGCTATTGTATAAGTAAAGATGGTAAATATATTGTTTCTACAGGCAGCAAAACTGTTAAACTGTGGGATGTTAATTTGAGAAGAGTCATTAGGACATTTTATGGTCAAGAAAATGGGATGAGTTCAGTATTTTTAAGCACAGATAATAGATTAATTGTTTCAAGTAATTCCAATTCACTAAAAGTTTGGGAAGTTAATTCTGGAAAACTACTTCACACAATAAAGGTTGAGTCTAATTTTATTAATAGAACAGTAGTTTTAAGCCCTGATGATAAATTTATAGCTTTTGCAAAGTATGATGAAACGATAGAGCTTTGGAATGTTAATTCTGGAAAGCTTATTAAAAAATTTATGGGAAATACAGAATATATAAATTCACTTAGTTTTAGCCCAGATTGTCGCCAAATTGCTTCTGGAAGTGATGATAAAACAATTAAAATTTGGGAAATAGCTTCTGGAAAACTAATAAAGACCATTAAAATACATTACTATGTGAGAAGTGTATCCTTTAGTCCAAATGGAAAACAAATAGCTGCTTCAAGATACTATGAAAGAACAACATTGTTCAATGTCGATACGGGTAAAAAGATTAGAACAATTCAAAAAGCTTCTTATTTTGCTTATAACAATAGTGGCAATAAAATAGCTACCTCTGACCGGAAAACAATAAAAGTCTATGATACTGCTGCAGGTAAATTACTTAAACTACACCCAAATAAGGAAAATTATTGTATTGCATCTTTTCATTTTAATAAGTCAGACCAATTAGTTGTATTATGTAAACATAATAACACGCTGACTATTTGGAAGCCTGGTAAATCATTTAAAAAGAGTGTTGTATTAAAGATGCCAGAATCTGACTTGTGCGTTAATATTAGTAATGATGATAAACTGCTCACTTCTAGCGGCGTCAATAATTCAATCAAGGTATATAATTTTACTAATGGAAAACTTATAAAAAATACTAATGGAAATAAATTTCAAAATCGGATTTGTACATTATTTCCTCATTTAATTTCCTCTGACAGTAAACAAATTATTTTTGGAATTAATAGCTGTTATCACAAAAGCTTTAAATTATATTGCACTGGTATTTACTCTGAAAATATATTGAAAACATTTAACCTTAACACACATATAGATTCATTAGCTATGAGTACAGATGGACAGTATTTGGCTGCTGGGGACTTCAATAGTAATATTCATATTTGGAATCTTATCAAACCAGAACACTTTTTTAGTAAATCAAATCAAAAAGGAAAACAATATATTCGTGCCAAACCAGGTGGTCAAGCTGTGAAGGGTATAGATTTCACACATGATAACCGTTATCTTGTAGCTGGTGATGAAAAAGAATCTGTTATGGTTTGGGATGTAAGGAAAGGAGAATTATTTAGATATTTGCAAGGTTTGAATTACGATGTTTATTCTGTTAGCTGCAGTCCAAAAAATTATTTTGTTGCATTTGGTGGAAGAGAAAAAACAATAAGACTATGGGATTTTCAATCTGACAAAATTATCAGAGTCTACCGAGGGCATACTGACTTTATTAATTCTGTTTCTTTTAGTCCTGACGCAACTTTTATAGCTTCTGGAAGTTCTGATAAAACAATAAAGATCTGGGATGCTAATTCTGATAAACTTATTAAAACCTTAAAAGGACATAGAGGTTCTATAAATTCAATATGTTTTACTTCTGACAGTCTTTTTTTAGCATCAAGGAGCGCTGACAATACAATTCGCATATGGAATATGAAAACCTACAAAACGAAAATGATTATACCTGTTCTTCCTGGTAATGAATGGCTTGTATTAAAACCAGATAGCTTAGATTATAATTCATCTCCCAATGGCGATAAGTATGCGGAAGTAAGATTTAACAATAATAACTCTGTCCGAAAACCATTGTCAGACTATAGAAATAAACATAAAAAAAGTGATTTATTTGCATTACCCCCAGTAGTAAATGCTGTTAAGCCACCAAAAAGACAAATATTACCACCAACAATTCATATAACTTCACCTGATTCCATTCATTATACCAAAAAATCAGAAATTCCAATACACATTAAACTCGATGAACAGGCTTCGCCAATTACGAAAATAAACATTTTTGTAAATAATAAAGAAATTAAGTACCAAAAAGCCCCTAATCGAATCCTTGATCCAATTCATAAAAGTATTCAACAATATTACATTTTATTGCCCCATAAAAAGAATATTATTCGCGTGACAGCCACCAATGAAGATAACCTAACCAGTTTTGACAGCATTACTGTGTACAGAGAAATGCAAAACCTCCCTAAGCCAGAAGGCATATTATATTTAATTTCTGTGGGTGTAAATAAACTATATCATCTAAAAGGAAATGATCTTGACTATGCAGCCAATGACGCCATTGATTTTGCCAGACTCATGAAAGTCATGAAAGGAAAATTGTACAGTGATGTTAAGGTCTATACATACTCAGATAAATCAAAAGAACAACCAACCTCAGACATTATTGAAAATGCATTATATAAATATCTCAAACATGCCAAAAAAGAAGATACAGTCATGATTTTTTTAGCTGGTCATGGCAAGTCAATCAGTGATAATCAATATATCTTTTTAACCCGGGATGCAAGACAGGATGACAATAACGATTATATGATGTCCACTGTACTGAAATGGTCTGATATTAATGATGCTTTAAAAAATCTGTCTTGCAGAAAAGTCATGATACTGGATACCTGCTATACCGGCGGCATTGATATTCGAGAACAGTTTACCAAAGGCTTTAATAATAACATCATCATTTTTACATCTACAAAAAAAGGTCAAATGGCTTCAGAATGTAAACAATATGAAAATGGATGTTTTACCTATGCCATTGAAAAAGGCCTTGGAAATAATTTATTTGCAGATTTGGATAAGGATAATATTGTCAAAATTACAGAAATGGAACTGTATGTTTCAAATGAATTAAAAAAACTAACCAACAATCAACAACCAGATATTATCCTTCCTGCCGGTGGAAGTGGTTTTATTCTTTATGTTCAGCCAGAAAATTAAGAAAAATTTTATTCATAAAAAAGGCAAGCTATTATGAAAAAATTTCAAAAACCCAAAAGAACATTTGAAAAAAGCGGCCTGGTTATTCCAGATCAATCCTTTCATGTTCATCTTGAGAATGTGACCAATACTGATAATGAAGACATCCGAACGATGATTGATAAAGGGCGATATTTCACCATATTTGCTCCCAGACAAAGTGGGAAAACAACATTTTTCTATAATTTTTGCAGGTCCTTAGAAAATGATCCACTTTATATTCCGATTTTACTCAGTTTTCAAACCTATCAAGATCTATCCGGTATTGAATTCTATGAAACTATTCACAGAAATATAAAAAAACAAATCACTGATCGTCTTAAAAAACTGAATTGCAAAGAATTAGAAGATGTTATTAACTGTTTCAATGAATCTCCAATTATCAATCATACGTCTTTTTGTTATTTTTTTGAAACCCTCAATAGTATTATCCATCAAAAAAAGATTGTCATTTTCATTGACGAATTTGATGGCATCCCCCTTTCCGAATTGGAAAATTTTTTGATGGTACTCAGAGATTTATATCAGAATTATAAACACACCCAAAAAAAAGCCCTTTATTCTGTTGGATTGGTTGGCATTCGAAATATTACCAAATTAGTTGTTGGCGGTGTCTCTCCCTTTAATATCGCCGACCAGGTCAACCTGCCCATGTTTAGCTTAACCAATGTCAAGAATCTGTATGATCAATATACACAAGAAACCAACCAGCCTTTCAGCGATGAAGCGGCTAACCAAATATTTGAACAAACCTGCGGCCAACCCTGGCTTGTCAATCGTTTGGGGACAATATTGACTGTTAATATCAAGGCAAACACCACAGATATGATTCTACCTCCAGATGTAGATAAAGCCATTCATTGCCTTCTCAAAGAAGATAACGCCCATTTTGATAATCTTTACGAAAAAGCACTTTTATATAAAGAAACATTTATCAACCTTTATTATCAAGACATTGACTATGATCCTAACGACAGAGCTCAGGCATGGTTAAAGCAATATGGTTTGATTAAAGAATTAAATGAAAAAGCTATCATCGCAAATCCTATATATAAAAAGCGTTTTGCAACTATTTCAAAGCAAAAAATGTTAAACAAAGCTCATCACGATATGAAATCAAATGAAAACAAACCCTTAATTTTTCTTTGTCATGCAAAGGAAGATATCCAGTTTGTCAGGTCTTTATATCATAGACTCAAACATAAAAATTTATTGCCCTGGTTAGATGAAATCGATATTCTTCCTGGCCAAAATTGGGATATTGAAATTCAACGGGCAATCAAGAAAACTGATTTTGCATTGATATGTCTTTCCAGCATTTCAGTTAAAAAAAAGGGATATCTGAATAAAGAAATCAAATGGGCATTGGACAGACAATCAGAAATGCCTGAAGGTAACATTTTTGTAATTCCAGTAAAGATTGAGCCTTGCAAATTAGAGCATCGCCTGTCAGATATTCATTCAGTTGATTAATAAATTAAACCACTACCTCTGGTAGTGGTGCAGTCAATAAGGTTCAACCGTTAAATTAGTTATAATTTTGAGTTATTATAATGTATCTCCTGGAGGTGCTCATTAAGGAGGTACATTATGAA
>Ga0272440_1000862_pt1 | contig 25554 bp, 17 predicted proteins | sample SSMMMBAug17_FD_192440 | JGI IMG/M metagenome (GOLD analysis project Ga0272440, IMG submission 192440) | Marine sediment archaeal communities from Little Sippewissett salt marsh, Falmouth, MA, United States - SSM-MMB-Aug17 | ecosystem: Environmental > Aquatic > Marine > Wetlands > Sediment ...
TATTTTAACATCATAAAAGAAATGTATCGGGTTTGCGTTAATGGTGCATCCCTTATTATTCATGTTCCGCATCCCAGAAATGATGACTTTTTCATTGACCCAACACATGTCAGGCCCATTACACCTGGAGGGTTAAATATGTTTTCAAAAAGGTATAATTTGCAGATGGTGCAAAAAGGATATCCAACAACCCCTTTAGGTCTTTACCTTGATGTTGACATTGAAGTTGTTAAGATCGAAATGAAACCAAAAAAATACTGGGCCAGGAAGCTTGATAAAAAAGAAATTTCCGAAGATGATTTTTTTCGAGCTGTTACACAATACAACAATGTTGTTGAAACAATTAATATGCAGGCTATAGTTTATAAATAGTTCCTGGTTATATTTTATGAATCCCCAAAAAACCGATCATAACACTCATCAGTCCAATAAAATTGGCATTCGTTTGTTTCAAAAATTCAGGTATATCAACAATTGTCTGGCAATACAAAAATAGATTGATTGTATCAATTATTAATTTCACTTCAGGTTATAGAAAGCAGGTCCACAAAATATGCGCCAGCTTACAAACTGTTAATTTGCGACAAAATGCTAATTAATAATTAAAGTTGTCAAGGCTTGCTCCAATTGATTATTTTTTTTGAATATTGGTCAAATTTGGTAATTGCTTTTTCTATTTCTTATTCTTATATGAACAATCGTGGTAAAGTGATGAAGGTTATGCAAATAAGTTTAGCTTTACATGTTTGCAAATAAATATCAATAAGTTACAAAAGAAAAGCGTAATACAATATCTATGTTAAACAGACTACAAAATGAGCCGCGTTTTTAGCTTATGCGTAAAACCGTGTTTATAGAAGGTTAATCATTCTATTGTAATTCCTGTTTGCTTTTTGTAGCAGCTTACACCTGTTCAATGAACATAAATTGAATGAGTGTAACCAAAATTGCAGGTCAAACCGAAATAAAACCTATGTCTGGAAATTTCTGGGTTTTGGTCATAGGTTCGTTTTTGGTTATTGTTTGTAGGGCGAACATAAGGTTCGCCCTACATTGGTTTTGCTCATAGGCTTTGTTTCAGCTTGACCTTCAATTTTGGTTACACTCAAATTGAGTAATGAGGGACTTATTTTCAGAGCTTTCCTAAACAAGTTTTATTGATCATTATACCTGATAAATATTGTTGTGTGATTTAAAGATTTCTGATAAGTAAGCACTCTTAAGATGATCAGGCAGCCTGGATTCAACTTGATCATCGGATAATAAAAACTTAAAAGATTGATCAGAGGAAAAAAATGCCAACAAAAATATTTATTTCGGTGATGATCATATGGTTATCTGCCAGTCACGTCTTTTCCTGGCCAATTCCTGATACAGGACAAATTCAATGTTTCGATAATAGCGCTCAGATAGATTGTCCTGAACCGGGAAACGATTTTTATGGTCAGGATGCTCATTATATTTTTAATCCGCCATCTTATACGAAACTGGATGAAACAGGTCAGCCATTACCAGATTATGCAACATCATGGGTCATGATTCAAGACAATCATACTGGATTGATATGGGAAGTTCAAACAGAAGACAGTTCCATTCATGATAAATATAAGACTTATGAATGGAATGATGCCAAGGAATTATTTATTGCTCACTTAAATGATACTAGCTATTGTGGAATAATGAATTGGCGTTTGCCAAAAGCTTTGGAATTGGCATCAATTATGAATTTGCATTATCATGCGCCGGTTTTGGATCCCATTTTTAATGGCATATCCCAATTTTACTGGTCATCAGTCCCAACCCACAATACTGATGGCATTTGGGGAGTTAATTTTAATAATGGCATCGTTAAATACATAACTGAAAATGAGCTAAAATCAGTTCGAGCTGTTTATCAGGAAAGCATCGATATATCAAACAATTGGATCATCGATTCCCATACAATTATTGATAAACGTTCTGGGCTGATGTGGCAACGCGAAACGTTTCCATCTGCATTAAACTGGAAAGACGCACTGGCCCATTGTGAAAATCTTACCCTTGATAACTATTCAGATTGGCGCCTTCCCAACATAAAGGAGATATTGTCAATCGTTGACTTTGCTGTAACCAATCCTGCCATTTATTCAGAATTTCCGACACAGTCAGCTTTTTACTGGTCATCAACGTCCCATACCCAAAATTATTATAAAGCTTGGGGCGTTGAATTTGACTTTGGTAGCACTGCCAATAAAGAGAAGATTTTACTGCATTACGTTCGTGCAGTACGTGGTGGACAACAACCATTATTGAATCATGTATTTATTCATTCTCCGAGACAGGGTGATATTTGGAATGAAGGCAATGTTATCCCAATTATTTGGGATACAAGCAATATTGCCGGAAATGTAAAAATATTAATATCAGACAATGGTGGCAAGTCCTTTACGCCCATTGTGCTGCAAACCACAAATGATGGCCAATATGACTGGTCAGCTCCTTTCCTCCTGTCATCATCAAATTGTTTTCTTAAAATTCAACCGATAGATGCTCCGGAAAAAGCCAATAGTGTTGGCTTGTTTACCATTGAGGGGATATCACTTTCATTAATGGGCCTATTGACTGATGAGAATGACAGACCAATTACCAGTACCACGTTTTCAATCAATGGAAAAAATATCATGACTGATGTGGATGGAAACTATGAATGTACGCTTTCTGTTTTTCAAGCCGGAACATATGATCTTTTGTATTGGATAAATAACTATCAGGCAAAATTGTTTGAAGATATCACATTAAAAACGAATGAACCCAATATTTTAAACGCTAAAATTCCAAACATTATCTCCCTTGAAGGTCATATTTACAATTTTTTGGGTGAAATAATTTCAGATGCTACAGTGACAGTCCAGAACAAGACCCAACAAACCGATGATAAAGGGTATTTCCAGTTTGACAAACTGGATTCAGGTTCAACGACTATGTATATCAGTCATCCAGATTACTATTCATTAACAGAAACTCTTGAGATAATACCAGGAAAGAGTGTGTCACTGAATGCAGAGTTGATGCGAAAGGGGGGGGTGTTAAATTTTGTAACAAACATTCTTCCAAAAGCCATTGTTGGTCAAACGTATCAATCGAGAATCAAAGCCAATGGCACAATGCCATTAACATATAGCTTGATCAAAGGCAGTTTTCCTGAGGGAATCGAAATGAATTCTCAATCAGGCGTTTTATATGGAACAGCAACGACAGCAGGTGTGTATACATTTACATTAAGTATCCATGATGCAATTAATTTATATGCTGAACGTGAATTTACCATAGACGCATTTGATACCTTAACATTCAACACTCATCAGATCTATGGCATGACAACTCAAGAAAGCTATACTTTAAACTTACTTGCCAAAGGAGGTTTGCCCCCATACACATTTAACATTATTGCCGGGTCGCTGCCAGAAGGCATCACTCTATCTCAAGTTGGACAAATATCAGGCGTACCTCAAATATGGGGTCATACAAATATAACAGTCCAGGTTACAGACAGCATCGGAGGAGTGGAATATAAAGACTATGAAATTCATGTATATGATCCCCTAACGCTGCTTCAAGAAAAGCAGGTAGATGGCATGATAGGGCAATCTTTGACAATAGAACTGCCTGTGACAGGTGGTAATGGCAATTACCTATGGAGTATTGATTCCGATTTACTTCCAGATGGACTGACTGTTGATAATGCTATCCAATCATTAACAGCTACTGAAACTCAACCGTTCCGGCTCACTGGCACCTTGAATCAAGCTGTCAATAAAACCATAACGCTTTTTGTGACAGATTCTGAAGGCCGAAAATCTTTTTGTAATTTAACCTTTAATATTGTTTCAGTATTGGAGTTCATAACGCTTGCGTTACCTGATGCCCTAAAAAATACGCCTTATTCCGAGTCTATTCCTGTGAAGGGCGGAATCGCCCCTTATACCTTCACTTGCAAAGGCCTTCAGTCAAATCTGACTTATAATTACCAGACAGGTCTTATTTCTGGTTCATCCATTGTTATTGGTTATGATAATATCAATATTCAAGTGACTGACAGTACGCAACCTGAGAGCCAGACAATCAATATGACAATGGGACTTCGTACCCAATCTAATTTAACCATACTCACCAATAGCGTCTTGCCCAAATGCATGCATGGTGAAAATCTTGATCCAATAATATTAAAAGCAGGCGGAGGACAACCACCTTATACATGGAGTTCTGAGGATTTGCCCGAAGGTATTTATCTAAATCCATCAAATGGAACACTTTCTGGAACACTTTTAACGTTGGGTCTTCAACAAAGCAAAATATTTGTACAGGATGCACAAAATCAGATATCAGAAAAAGAATTTTTTTGGCACATCATTAAAAAACTTGAAATAATCACGAATGACCTTGGCAAAGCCTATGAAAATATTTTTTACAGCCAAAACATAGATGTTATCGGTGGAATCCCACCATATATTTTTCAATTAAAAGCCGGAGCGATGCTATCCGGGTTTATTTTAAATGAGAATGGTTTAATATATGGTCAAGCCAAAAGTTTAAGTATGCCGCAACAATTTACAATTGAGGTGATGGATAGTGACATACCGCACCAAACAACAGTAAAAGGGTATCAAATAGAAACAAAAAATAATTTTTCATTAGAACCATCACGAATTCCAGAAGCAAGAGTCAATCATGCCTATCTTGCAACCATCAAAGCCATGTTAGGAAATCCACCCTACAATTGGAACATTGGCAACGTACCACATGGATTGACTTACACTGTCAATCTTGACACAGTTACCATAGAAGGCACTGCACAAGCGCCTGGATCCTTTACCTGGATTGTAGAAGTCACTGACTCATCCATTCCCATGAATACAGTAAAAAATACGTATCAGGTCAAGATTTACGATCAATTAGCAATTCAAACGTCATGGCTAAAAACAGCCACTACCAATGTTTATTACACAGATACTATTCAAGTCATTGGTGGAAAGCCGCCCTATATCTTGCGTATCATCGATAGTGAATTGCCACAGGGATTGAGTCTTGATTCTCAAACAGGAGAATTATTTGGCACAATTCATGATTCTGACATCAGCGATATCTCGTTCAAGGTAGTCGTTCAAGATAGCTTTATTTCACCCTCTACCATCGAACATATCTTGACCTTTAGCGTGAATAATGATTTGAATATTCTCACCGAAACAATTCCTGATGCAACACAGTATCAATACTTTTCCACCACGCTTTTTGGTGGTGGTGGGCTGTTACCATATCAATGGCAAATTAAAGATGGTAAACTCCCGCATTGCGTTTATCTCAATGAGTTTACTGGTAGAATTCAAGGACACCCGAATACAGCCGGAGTATTCACGCTGGACATAGAGTTGATTGATCAACTTGATGCCAGAGTTAGGAAGTTATATAACTGGACAGTCAAACCTGTAAAGACAGTTGGAGATCTCAATGATGATAAAAAACTGGACCTAAGCGATCTCATACTGTCATTGCAGTATATCTCTAACATTAATAATGACCAAATATGCTCTTTTGATATTAATAATAATTGCTATCTTGAATTGACAGAGGTGCTTTTTTTAATAAACAAGATTTTACGTTGAAAAGCATCTCAGGCAAACTCTCAACATAAGTTCTTCAAAATCAAAATGATATCAACTTTTATAGTTGTGTGATTGAAATATTTTTGATAAAGAAACTAATTAACTTCAAATGCTTGATCCATTTACAAGGAAAAATTTATGAAAACTACGAAAAAATTGATGTTGATTCATGGTATATGCCTGATACTTTTCATATCAGCATTGGATGTTCACAGCAAATCCAGTAATGACCGATTTGTTTTTGCCTCTTACGCAACCCTTCAAACCCTTGATCCATGTATGGCTTATGATACAACCTCTCATCAGCGCATACTTAATATTTATGAACCGCTGATCTTTTTTGATGGCAGTGCGGTAGACCAATACATACCTGTGCTCGCAAAGGATGTTCCATCGCTTGAAAATGGTGGAATATCCAAAGATGGTCTCAGATATAAATTTACTATTCGTCAGGATATTCAATTTCATGAAGGCGGAAAACTGACTGCTGAAGATGTTTTATATTCCTTTAAACGCAACATGATTGCCGACCCTGATGGGGGGCCCATATGGATGCTTTTGGAACCCTTAATTGGTATTGGAAGTACCCGAGACGACCAGGGAAAATTATTACCTGAAATTTTTAATAAAATTGATCAATGCATTACTATTGAAAATGATACAATCACTTTTCATCTAATTCGTCCATATCCTCCTTTCTTGAGTATACTGTGTACATCAGTAGGTGTTATTTTGGATAAGGAATGGGCGATATCCAATGAATGCTGGGATGGTAACATCAAAAATGCAAAAAAATACAATAATCCTAAAATGGGCCAGGAACCACTTCAAAAGATTGCCAATGGAACAGGAGCTTATTACCTGAAATCTTGGGAAGTTTCCAGACAATTCGTTTTTGAAAGAAATGATAATTATTGGGCAAAAAAACCTGCGTTAAAAACAGCTATTTTTAAATTTGTCAAAGAATGGAGCACACGTAAAATGATGCTCCAAAATGGTGATGCGGATCGTGTGACCGTGGACAGTACACATATACCAGAAGTACTTTCTATTAAAGGGCTGAGCTTTTATAAAGTGCCCCAATTGTCTGTATCTGGTGCTTTATTCTGTCGCAAAATTAATGCATCAGCAAACCCATATATTGGAAGTGGAAAACTGGATGGCAGAGGCATTCCGGCCGATTTCTTTTCTGATGTCCACATTCGAAAGGCTTTTTTGCACGCTTTTGACAGAAAGATGTATCGTCGTGATGTCTTAAACAATATGGCAATTGTTCCCACAAATCCCAATATTGAAGGTTTACCTTATCATATTAATACGCCATGTTATGAATATGATCCTTACAAAATGATCGAACATTTAAAAAAAGCCTGGGATGGTAAAGCCTGGAAACGCGGATTTCGAATGACCATTGTTTATAATACAGGTAACGAAATGCGTGAAGCTGCGGCTTTGATGCTGGCTGAAAACATGATGGCGCTGAATCGGAATATTCAGATTGAGGTGAAAAATGTAGATTGGAAAGACTATCTGGTTAATTATCGAAATTACATGTATCCTTTCTTTTTAATTGGATGGAGCGCTGACTACGCTGATCCTCACAATTTTATCTATAATTTCATGCATTCCCAGGGCGTTTTGGGAAAATATATTCGATATCATGACGCCAAAATTGATCAATTATGTGAACAAGGCATCCAAACTGTTGATCCGGCAAAGAGACGATCCATTTACGAAAAACTACAGATGGCCTGGTATGAAAATGCCACAGGTATATTACTTTATCAGACTGTTAATTTTCGAGCATATCGTGATGATATTAGCGGTTTCTTACTGAATCCAATTTTTTCTGATGATTGGGAAAACTTAAAAAATCTTTACAGGCGATAATCCATGATCGCATTTATTGTCAGACGCTTCATTTTTTTGATATTCGTCCTTGTGGGTATTTCATTGCTCATATTTGGAATTTTGATGACCTTTTCTCCAGAACGACGTGCAGCAGCATACGTTCAGAGTCCACAACAAGCTCAAAATATTCCACAAATCATTCAACAATATGGACTGGATCAACCCTTTTATGTTCAATATTTCCGATGGATTGATCAAACAGCTCGCGGCAATTTTGGTTGGTCCCTGGTTGCAGCTCAACCGGTTTGGGTAGCTTTCTGCAAGTATTTTCCAGTCACACTCGAGTTAAATCTATATGCTGTGCCACTGACACTTTATTTGGGAATCGCTTTGGGGACATTTGCTGGCATTCATCGTGGGGCAGCCATAGATCATCTCACACGAATTATTGCAATTATTGGATGGTCATTGCCGACTTTTTTATTTGCTCTGGTTTTACTGATGATATTCTATGGATATCTGGGATGGTTTGGAACGGGTATGATCAGTGATAATATTCAACTTTATTTGCTTGATCATCCTGAAGAATTTATTCGATACACTGGCTTGTATACAATTGATGGCATCCTGAATATGAATGCTGAAATTACAATCGATGCCTTCAAACGTTTGATACTTCCAGTTATTACACAGGTGTTTGTTGTTGTTGCCTTATTAATGCGGATTACCCGATCAAGCATGATTGAAGAGCTTTCCAAAGATTATGTTACAACGGCTCGGGCCAAAGGGGCTGATAATCATACTGTGTATTACAAACATGCCCGAAAAAATGCGTTGATTCCAACGATTACTGTCTCTGCACAACTGGTCGCGCTTTCTATGGAAGGCAGTGTTGCTGTTGAAATCGTTTTCAATCGTCATGGAATGGGGTGGTGGATGGTATCATCTGCAACACAATTAGATATGCCGGTGTTAATGTTTATGTGTATGTTCATGGGGTTGGTGTTTGTGGTCTCCAATTTATTGTGTGACCTGCTTATTGCCTTATGGGATCCGAGGATTCGATTATCACAATCATGAAAAAAATTATATTATTACATGTTCAGAGCGTTACAAAGTTACTGGGGCGGCTATTTAAAAATCCAATGGCACGTATCGGGCTTGTATTGCTCATTATCTTTGCCTTGATTGCTGCATTCGCACCGATTCTTGCCCCACCAAAATATGATTTCGCACCATACCGAATGCCTCATAAAGGCTTTTCCACAACACCCAAGCCCCCAAATGCCCAGAATATTTTTGGCACGACATCTGGCCAGTACGATATCTATTATGGTGTCGTCTGGGGCACACGAACCGCATTTAAAACAGGTTTGTTTGTTGTGCTTGTTGCCTCTTTTATTGGGGTTTGTGTCGGCGTAATTTCAGGCTATTATGGTGGATGGATTGATGAAATCATCATGCGGATGGTAGATATTGTATGGACGATCCCATCGTTAATTCTCGCAATGGCCCTTGTGGTGTCCTTTGGTCGGGGGCTAGAAAATATTATGCTGGCACTTGCACTTGTCAGTTGGCGCTGGTATGCTCGGGTCATTCGTTCAGAAGTTCTAAAAATTAAAGAAATGGGGTATGTGCATGCTGCTAAAATTATGGGCGTATCCGATCTACGTATCATGATTCGTCATATTCTTCCAAACACAATTTATCCGATCATCATTATGGGAACGTTGGAAATGGGTTCAATTGTGATCATGGCATCGTTTATGAGCTTTATTGGGTTAGGCGCGCCCAAAGGTTATGCAGACTGGGGACAAATGGTGGCACTTGCCAGAAACTATATTGTCGGGCCACCTGAATCACCTCTAAAATACTGGTACACAATATTTTTTCCAGGCGGTTGCATCATCTTATTTGTTTTGGCCTGGAATTTGATTGGTGATGCTTTAAGAGATACGTTTGATCCAAAACAATAAAATCGGTTAGGAATGCTCGGAAAATATGTTCCACATGATCCAATATTTTTATGTTCGTTTCTGAACCATGATTACACTGAAAAAGATGGATAAAATGAATTTAAAGTGTCTTTATTTCACCTTATTCATCATCTTCAGTGAAATCATAATTTTGAAACGAATCTACAAATATTGAATAATGAGGAACTTTTTTTCAGAGCTTTCCTAAGGCATAAGCACTCATGCTTTCGAGCAATAAAAAAAAATATCAATCAACAACAGGTCGTTTGACTGTAAAAAACTTGATTAAAAACTATGGCAAAATTCGCGCTGTAGATAATATCAGCTTTCACATTGAACCTGGAATTTGTTTTGGTTTACTTGGACCCAATGGTGCTGGAAAAACCACAACGATTGAAATCATTGAAGGTATCACGCAACCAACATCAGGACACGTTTTATACAATAATGCACCAAGAAACAGGACATTTTGGGAGCGAATAGGCGTTCAGTTTCAATCGACAGAATTATTTGCCTTTTTAACTGTTCGAGAATCCCTTCAAACATTTATGCGTTTGTACCGCAATCAAGTCAAATTAGATGACTTAATTCGGATGTGTTCACTGGAAGCCATCCAGCATCAGGATAACCGAAAAATTTCAGGCGGACAAAAGCAACGCCTCATGCTTGCCATTGCATTGGCAAACAATCCGGATTTGATCTTTCTCGATGAACCTACAACCGGCCTGGACCCACAATCCAGACGCCATTTGTGGGAAATTGTTGAGACGATCAAGCGGAAAGGTAAAACAATTGTATTAACAACCCATTATATGGAAGAAGCACAGGTTTTGTGTGATGAAATCATTATTGTAGACAAGGGAAAAATCATTGCTCAAGGCCCTCCAGAAGAATTAATCACCCGCAAATGTGCCGGACAAATTATTCGCTTACCCCAGGAAAATGTTCCTGAACATATACGTCAAATGTTAGATTTAAATCAAGACTTTGCCTGGCATCTGGATGCAACTCAAAAATTTATTCTAATTCAGTCGAAGACAATCAATGATTGTATAGAATTGTTAATGAATCACAAGGTCGATCTTTCACGATTAACTATTCGTCCGCATAATCTGGAAGATCTTTTTTTACAACTCACCGGAAAAACGCTCAGGCATTAAGGAAGGAAAATGAATCGGTTTTGGTCAATATTTGTTGCCAGGAACAAAGAATATTATCGCGATCGGGCCAGTTTTGGATGGAATATTATGTTTCCATTCCTGATCATTTTCGGTTTTGCCCTCATTTTTCAGAATGGCGGGCAACGCCCTTACAAAATTGCCATCCTGACATCGCAAACAATTCATTCAGATATTCAACAGCAGATTTGTTCACATGAGCTATTTTCCTGTATACCCTTTACTAACAAAGAAATGGCAATTGATAAACTGAACCATCACAAATTGGATATGGTTCTGGAAAATATATCTCAACCTTTTAAATATTGGATCAACACTTCTTCCCCCAAAGGCATTCTGTCAGAAGGTTTACTGACACGTATCAGCATGTCTAAAGAAGAACGTCACCAAAGATTAATCAAACAAACCATTCATTCCAAACCTGTATACTATATCGAATGGTTGTTTCCAGGGATTATCTCAATGGGCATGATGTTCAGTTCATTATTTGGTATTGGTTTTTCAATTGTTAGATATCGCCAAAATGGTGTATTAAAACGATTGAAAGCCACGCCCTTAACCTCTTTTGAATATTTATGCGCACAAATTATCTCTCGTTTATTGATGATTCTTGCGACCAATATTATTCTTTTTATTGGATGTTCTTGGTTATTGGGATTTCAATGTAAAGGTTCACTGTTGCATCTGTTCATTTATTTTTCAATTGGCACCATATCAGTGATATCCTTGGGATTGATCGTCGCTGCACGTACTAAGACTGAAGAGCTTGCTCATGGCCTTTTGAATATGATCACCTGGCCCATGATGTTTTTATCTGAGGTCTGGTTCTCTATTGAGGATGCACCGCAATGGATCAAAAATTTTTCCATGTGCTTACCTTTATCCCATGTAACTCATGGACTCAGACAAATTATGAATGATGGAGTGCATTTGTTTCATTTATCATCTGAAATTTTTTGTTTAACAATGATGACATGTATTTTTTTGTGCGTAGGGTCTCTCATGTTTAAATGGACGCAATAGGCATATTTGAAAATGCTAAATCGTTTCAAATGGCCTTTCATTTTCGAATAAACGATAAGTATTTCAACGTACTCATTGACTCAAAATTATATGTAAGATATGACTATTAAGTAGAAAGTAAATGGACGTATCTACTTATTTCGAAAGATACGCTAAAAATATTCTTGACTAACGAAATAAATAAAATATACTCACGTTTACTTGATGAATTGTATTCAGTGATATGTTAAGGTATAAAAATAACTGCAATCAATTGAAAAATTGCAATTGATTAATAATTAGGAGGTCTTATGAGCGATAAAAAACGCATTTTAGTGGTGGATGATGAGCCGGATTTCGCATCCATCGTACAGGGAAATTTGGAGAAAGAAGGCTTTCTCGTTGATGTTGCTTATAATGGAACAGAATGCATTGAGAAGGTGAATGCCAACCCACCCGATGCCATTGTCTTGGATGTCATGATGCCGGAAAAAGACGGCTATGAGGTTTGTGCTGAAATCAAAAAGGAAGATCGTTTTAAAGATATTGCAATACTGATGTTAACTGCTGTGGCATCCCATGTAACATCAACACGATATTCTCATTATGATGGTATGAGTATGGAAGCGGACGACTATCTGCCAAAGCCTGCATCTGCTGAGGAAATTACTGATAGTATTAAAAGTCTATTGGATATGGATTAATAAATTGCACCGATATTATATTTATCGGTGCAAACAGATGCATCTGTATAAAGGTTCGCATTAAGACAATGCCAGAATTTTCACCCCAAAACCAAGGAGCACTTCATGGCAACAGCCCTCAATTATGATCCATCATCATCTACCTCACTCCTTGAGGAAGTGATGTCCAGATCGGGTCAACCATTGACAGCTTGTTATCAATGCAGACGTTGTGCAGCAGGCTGTGCAGTTGGCGATGAGACAGCACCGGTGACACCGGATCGCCTTATTCGCTTGCTGATGCTCGGAGAAAAAGAGGCAGCCCTTTCCAATGATCTGGTTTGGAAATGCGTGTCGTGTTACACCTGTGGCACAAGATGTCCCAATAATATTCAAACCGGGCGTATTACTGAAACATTGAAAAAAATATCCAAAGAAACCCAAAAAGCACCACATCTGCCCCAAATAGGCTATTTTCACGATAGCTTTGTCAAAGCGGGTCTCCGATGGGGACGTGTTAATGAAATGGAATTCATGGGGATGTATGAATTAAAACATCTCCGAGATAAATTCTTGGAAAAAGATTTTGATGGCATCAAACAGGAAATCATGGATCAAATGCAATTTGCGATCTCTATGTTAAAACGTAAACGCTTGCATTTTGATTTCCTCATCTCTGGCGGCAGGAACGAAATCAAACGCCTGTATAAAAAATTCAAAAAAGATCAATCATAATCTTATCTTTTTATAAAGCTTATGGTGAGTCGATAGCTCATCACAACAATCAAGAGGTTCATCATGGAAATAGCCTATTATCCGGGATGTTCTCTGAAACAATCTTCCAATCTATATGACAGCCAGACCCGAGATGTTTTATCGCGATTGGGTATTTCAATTAAAGAAATCGATGACTGGAGCTGTTGTGGTGCCACATCAGCCGGCAAAATCGATGATTTTTTAGCCATTGCCATGCCTGCCAGGAATATTGGTATTGCAGAACGTAAGGGGTTTACAGAAATGGTCATTCCCTGTTCTGCTTGCTATTCCAGAACATTAGTAGCACAAAAAAAAATGGCAGATGATTCCGATCTGAAAAAGCGTATCAATGATGGATTGTTTCGAAAAGTCAAGGGCGACTTAAAAGTTTCTTCAATTCTTGAAGTTCTTGCCCGCATCCCCAAAAAAACCTTTAAACAAAAAATGACCCGAAAATTTAAACAACTCAATGCGGTTTGTTATTATGGTTGCATGTTGACGCGATTCCCTGTGGATGTTGACATTCCTGATGATATTGAAAACCCGCAAACAATGGAGCATCTTCTTAAATTGATTGGGATTCATGCACTGGATTGGAACTATAAAACAGCCTGCTGTGGGGCATCGGCAGCTATGAATGATCCGGATACTGCATTGATGCTCATGCACAAGATTATTGAAGATGCCCTGGAACGCGGTGCAGAATGTTTTGTTGTGACATGCCCCATGTGTCAAATGAATTTGGATGTGCATCAGGATAAAGTCTGTAAAAAATATGGAATTAACCAACGATTGCCTGTGTATTTTCTTACCGAATTAATCGGTCTTGCCCTGGGGATAGATATCCAGGACTTACAAATTGACAGGCATTTCATTCAAATGGCAGATGCCTGAAGGAGCAATGGGATATGACAAATACAAGCAATGAATCTGTCAAACGTGGGTCTGTAATGATTGTAGGAGGCGGCATTGGCGGTATGCAGGCTGCACTCGACCTTGCAGACAGTGGTTTTAAAGTTCATCTGATGGAAAAACAATCATCCATTGGGGGCACAATGGTCATGTTGGATAAGACATTTCCCACTGGTGATTGTTCCATGTGTATGATTTCTCCCAAAATGGTTGAAGTGGGACGCCATCAAAATATCGTCTTACACACGATGACAGACGTTCTTTCAGTATCTGGTACGCCGGGTAATTTCAAGATTCATGTTCGGGAAAACCCACGATATGTGGATGCTGAAAAATGCACGGGTTGTGGTTTGTGTGATAAAAAATGTCCCAAACTGGTTCCCAATGAATTTGACCAACAACTTAATAAGCGCAAAGCAATTTATTCAATGTTTCCCCAGGCAGTGCCCAATACCCGTGTCATTGATCGTGATAATTGTCTGTATTTCCAACGTGGACGTTGTAAGGCCTGTGTTAAGTTCTGTCCGGCAGATGCTATTAATTTTGAGGATCAAGCCAAAGAATTTGATATTGATGTTGGTGCAATTATTCTCAGCCCGGGTCTGGATCGCTACAATCCAAGGGTTCGTCAAGAGTTGGGATTTGGTCGATGGCCCAATGTGGTAACATCAGTGCAATTTGAACGTATTTTGTCAGCCTCAGGTCCATACATGGGTGAGGTTAGACGACCAGTGGATGAACGACACCCCAAAAAAGTGGCCTGGATTCAATGTGTTGGATCACGTGATTTCCGAAATGCAAACCCTTGGTGTTCATCTGTTTGCTGTATGTATGCCACCAAACAGGCGGTCATTGCCAAAGAGCACGACAGTAATATTGAGCCGGTTATTTTTTATATGGAAATGCGTGCCTTTGGCAAAGATTTCGATAAATATGTCGATCGCGCGAAGAATGAATATGGTGTAGAGTATAAACGTGCCATGATATCTGATATCAAAGAAGAAGCTGGCACACATAACTTGATTATTCGCTATGCAAAGGAAAATGGCGAATTGGTTGATGAACACTATGATATGGTCGTCTTGTCCATCGGATTTCAACCACGAGAAGATACCATTGAAATGGCCAAAACTTATGGCATTTCTCCCAATACCTATGGGTTTGCCCAAACGACAACGTTCCAACCAGTCGATACAGATGTTGATGGTATTTATGTCACTGGAATATATCAAGGACCAAAGGATATTCCCGAGACTGTGGTACAGGGAAGTGCTGTTGCGGGCCGTGCCATGTCATTGCTGGGTGAAGCTCGTGGTACTGAAGTTTCACAAAAAGAACTGCCTGATGAGACTGATGTCAGTCAGGTTGATCCCAAAATTGGTGTTTTTGTTTGTCATTGTGGCATCAATATTTCCCAATCAGTTGATATTCAACAGGTAGTGGACGCAGTCAAAGATGAAAACGATGTTGTTTATGCGGATGATCTCATGTATGCCTGTGCCCCAGATGGTCAGGAAAAAATAAAAGCCCTGGTGCGGGAACATGATTTGAATCGGGTGGTGGTGGCATCATGTACTCCTCGAACTCATTCACCATTGTTTCAAGATACCATTCGTGATGCCGGCTTAAACAAATATTTGTTTGAACTTGCCGATATTCGTGAACAATGTTCATGGTGCCACATGGGACGCAAAGAAGAAGCCACCACAAAGGCTCTTGATATTGTCAAAATGACTGTTGCTAAAACACGCTTTCTTGAGGCGGTTCAAACAGATTCAATTGATGTCAACTCATCTGCCCTGATCATAGGTGCGGGTATCGCTGGCATAACAACCGCACTCTCGTTGGCAGATCAAGGATTTAAAGCATATATTGTGGAAAAAGAGGCTGAAATCGGTGGTCTTGCTAAAAATGTTTACCAGACATTGGATCAAAGCGATGTTCAAGAATTTTTAAAAATGAACATTCAGAAGGTCCACAATAATCCCAACATTGTCGTTTATACCAATACCCAGGTTGAAAAAACTGATGGTTTTGTTGGAAATTTTGTTACAACACTTACCAATGGTGAAACATTGGAACATGGCGCTGTGATTGTCTGTTCTGGCGGTCATGAATATACACCAACAGAATATGAGTTCAATGGCAGTGATCGCATTATGACACAGCGACAGTTGGAAAAAGATATTCATACCAGTTCCCCCAAATCGGGTGCCCATTATGTGATGATTCAATGTGTTGGATCTCGTGAAGAACCTAATAATTATTGTTCAAGGGTGTGTTGTCAGGATGCAATCAAGAATGCCATTAAAATTAAAGAGAAGCAGCCTGATGCCAGGGTGACAATCCTGTATCGAGATATTCGAACCTATGGACTTCGTGAAGATTATTATCGTAAGGCTCGAGAAATGGGGGTTTTATTTGTCAGATTTGATGTGGATCAAAAGCCAGAAGTTGTTGTGGATGGCGATACAATTCAGATAGATACATTTGATTATATGCTGGATCGACAGATTCGCTTACAGGCTGATTATCTCGTATTATCAGTTGGATTACGTCCCCATGAGACAACTCAGGATGTTGGTAGCAAGTATAAACTCACGAGGAACATGGATGGTTTCTTTCTGGAAGCCCATGTCAAATTGCGGCCAGTTGATTTTCCAAGTGAGGGAATTTACGTTGCCGGTCTTGCCCATGCACCGAAAAATCTGGATGAGACAATCAGTCAAGCATTGGCAGCAGCAGGTCGAGCAGGAGTGTTGTTATCTCATGATAAATTGGGTGTTTCTGGTATTATTTCAAAGCACAATCGTGATCTTTGTATGTCTTGTCTGGCTTGCGTACGAATATGTCCTTTTGGATCACCATTTGTTGATGAAGATGGCAAGGTGAGCCATAATGAAGTCAAATGTACCGGGTGCGGTCTTTGTGCGGGAATTTGCCCGGCAAAGGCATTTCAGGTCAATACGTTTAAGGATAATCAAATACACGCTATGATTGATGCCATGACTGATGATTTGGAATTGGCAGCTTGATATTAGTTTTTGGAGCTGGCCATAATTGATTGATTATGGCCAGTTTTTTAATGGCGCATTAATACATAGCAGATGAAAGCCTTGAATCACCAAGGAAAACCTAAAAAATAAATTGCTCATTTAATAATTGCTCATTCTGTTTTTGAATCATGATTACACTGAAGAAGATGAAAAAGATGAATTTGAGCCCATCACATCTCAGTTAAACGCTTATTGGCAAGAGTGTCACTATTAATAACAAAAATCTCAACAAACGAAAAAAGTTGCTTTGGGAATCACAATGGCTGAAAATATTGACAAAAAAATTCAACTGTATATTGATACATCAGTTCCAAGTGCATTTTATGATACTTCAAAGCCTTTAAGACAGCTAATTACACAAAAATGGTTTGAAAATGATGCTGAATTATATGAATTATTTATATCAACTATAGCGATTGATGAGATAGAAGAAATTAAAAATATTGAAAAAAGACAAAGCATCAAAAATCTTATCATCGAAAAAAATGTTCAACTTATTGAACTGTCTGAAGCTGCTGTTGAACTAGCAAAAGAATATATCCAAAAAGAAGCAATCCCAAAATCTGAACCTGAAGACGCAAACCATATTGCAATTGCCTCTGTAAATAATCTTGATGCTCTTGCCTCATGGAATTTTAAACATATTGTTAGTGTTAATCCAATTAGAAAGGTTCATGAAATTAACTTAAAATATGGATATTCAATAATTGCCATTGGTTCTCTGCAAATTTTTGGAGGCTCAAAATATGGAAATTTATAAAAATGATTACACGAAAAATGAAGACCATATATTATGGGAATTACATGAAATTCGAAATAATTTGCACCAACAAAGAAAATTGAAAAGTATTGAAAAAATAAATCAGGATGCAGCTTTGAGATATTCCTCTTGGCAGAAAGAAAGAAAGATAAAGATGTATCGTTAATTTAAAAAGGGTCACATTATAATTTACATATTCAGAGAATCTCCCATAAATAAATTCTGAATATGCTCAAATATTTCATACATAAACCATATGTACTATTCGATCTTATGGAGAAATTATGAGTTCAAAAAACAAAACCCAAGAAAAAGAAAGCATTCCCATTGAAACGTCGCGCCCCATTCCAAAAGATTGGAAACCCAACATTTTGGCAATGGCCTGTCATTATTGTGCGTTTGCAGCGGCCGATCTGGCGGGTGTGATGCGGCTTTCTTATGAGCCGAATGTGAAAATTATTCGTTTGCCATGTACAGGAAAATTGGATCATTCTTATGTTTTAAGAGCTTTTGAGCGCGGGGTTGATGGCATCTTCGTTGCTGGCTGACTGGAGGGACAATGCCATTTCCTGGAAGGAAATCACAATGCCAAAACAAGAATTAATTATTTAAAAACCCTTTTGCCCAAAGTCAACATTGATCCCCAACGATTGGAAATGTATAATCTTTCCGCTGCCATGGGACCGAGGTGGGCAGAGATTTGCACTGAATTTACTAAAACAATCGAAAAAATGGGGCCATCGCCAATCTGGCATGCGCTTCATAAATGATTCAAATCTGTCAGTCATCTCTGGCAGTTAAACGAAGGAGTAGATCACAAATGATTGTGGGTCAACAAAAACCGCTTGAAGAAATTTGGGATATGATCAAAGGCCATTCTCGTGTATTGGTTTTTGGTTGCAACACCTGTGTGGCAGTCTGTCAGCAAGGCGGCAATAAAGAAGCGGAAATTATTGCATCCCTGCTCAGAATGAAAGCCACTCAGGAAGGTGTTTCCATTGAAATTAAAGATAGTGGCATAGAACGTCAATGTGAACATGAGTTTTTTGAATCTGCAAAGAAGAGTCTTCAATGGGCCGATGCTGTTGTTTCAACTGCTTGTGGTATTGGAGTTCAATTTTTAGCAGAAAAATACACCACCTTGCCTGTTTATCCGGGATTGAATACTACATTTCTCGGTGCTGTTGAAAAATTTGGCGTTTATACCGAACGTTGTCAGGCCTGTGGTCAATGTGTTCTGGGACTGACAGCTGGTATCTGCCCCATTGCACGATGTGCCAAACGTCTGATGAATGGACCGTGCGGTGGATCGACAAAAGGAAAATGTGAATTAAGTAAAGATCTGGATTGTGCCTGGCAATTGATTATCGACCGACTCAATGCATTGGGTCAAATTGACAATTATGAAAAGCTCATGCCTGTCAAAGATTGGTCGACAGATCGTGCCGGTGGTCCACGAAAATTTGTCAGGGAGGATATTGCCGAATGAGTGCCAAAACACCAAGCAAACTAGAAAAAATTCTCGTATCCGGACAAATGGCTGTCACATCCGAATGCGGCCCACCCCGTGGCAGTGATCCGGAAGAAATTACTAAAAAAGGTGAACTGATCAAAAATCATGTGGATGCAATCAATATCACAGACAACCAAACCTCTGTAACTCGCTTGTGCAGCCTGGCTGCATGTATCCGGTTGAAACTGATGGGACTTGAACCGGTCCTTCAGATGGTTACACGAGATCGAAACCGAATCGCATTACAAAGTGATATTTTGGGTGCAGCATCCTATGATATTCATAACATACTCTGTCTATCCGGAGATCATCAAAGTTTCGGTGACTGTAAGCTCGGCCAAAATGTTCATGATTTGGATTCCATTCAACTCATCCAAACTGTGCGCATGATGCGTGATGAGGGCAAATTTCTGGGTGGAGATGAAATCAAGCGTCCACCAAAAATGTTTGTTGGCGCTGCGGCCAATCCTTTTGCTGATCCATTTGAAATCCGCGTACCAAGACTGGCCAATAAAATAGCGGCTGGCGTTGAATTTATTCAAACCCAATGCATATATAATTTGGATAAATTCGAAAAATGGATGGAAGGTGTTCGTGAACGCAAACTTCACGAAAAAGTGTATATCCTGGCCGGACTCACGCCAATGAAATCTGCGGGTATGGCGCGATATATGAAAAATCGTGTCCCAGGGATGGATGTTCCTGATGAAATTGTCAAACGTTTGGCAGGTGTGCCCAAAGATAAACAAGCACAGGAAGGGCTCGATATTTGTGTTGAATCCATTGAACGTTTAAAATCTGTTGAAGGAGTTGCTGGATTTCATGTAATGGCCATTGAATGGGAAGAAAAAGTGCCTGAAATTGTTGAACGTGCGGGACTTCATCCGCGCCCAACCATTACTGATTAAACAAAGGGGGCTCAGATGAAAGACTTTCAAGACCTCATTGATGAGGTTCAAAAACCTGGTTATTGTCATCATTGTGGTGGCTGTGTTACGTTTTGTACATCTGTCAATTATGCTGCATTGGTACAAAATGAACAAGGCCTTCCACAATATAGTGATCATGCAAAGTGCATTGAATGCGGCTTATGCTACGCGATCTGTCCTGAAATTGATGAGATTGAAGAAGATACTCGAGAATTAGTATCCTGGAGCCAACCCATGGGGCGCGTTTTGGAAACCCATATTGCCCGGGCAAAAGATTCTGGCGTTTTAGAAAAGGCCACTGATGGCGGTGTTGTCACCGGGATATTATTGCATTTACTTGATCGTGGTCATATCGACGGCGCCATTGTCACACGTCAAACCGGTCCATTCATGAGAGAACCCCACCTTGCCACAACGCCCGAAGAAATCAAGGCAGCCGCAGGGTTTTATTTTGACTCCTCTCATGGCATGAAACATCTGGGCCATGACTATTCAACATATTCGCCATCAGTGCAGGAGTTTCGTCCAATGGTTCAAAAAGGACTACGCCGAGTGGCTATGGTGGGCACCCCCTGTCAGATCAAAGCGGTTCGTCGCATGGAAGCTTTGAGTGTTGTTCCTTCAGATTCAATCAAATTTACATTGGGATTATTTTGTTCAGGCAACTTCATGTTTGGTGATGAAGAACGAAAGAAAATTGAAAATCTCGCCCATTTTTCCTGGGATGACATGAAAAAAGTTAATATTAAAGATAAATTGATGATCCATTTAAAATCTGGAAAAAGGATTGATTTACCCCTGAATGAGCTGGATTTTATGAAACGTTATGCCTGTCAGTTTTGTTCTGATTATTCCGCTGAGTTTGCCGACATTTCTTTTGGGGGAATCGGCGCTGATGAAGGATGGACAACTGTTATCACAAGAACACCCGCTGGGCGAAAGATTTTTGCCGATGCCCGCAAGAATACACTGGATGTTCAGGATGATCCTTCCCATGACAAAACAACTGCAGCATTGAAACTCATTACACAAAAAACTGAGGAAAAGCAAGCCCTGGCGAAAAAGAATCGTGATAAAATAGCATGAAAATATTGAATGTTACAATGGTATGCGGTGAAAGAAATGACCGCATACCATTCAATAGAATAAAGGAATTATTAATTCAAGTGATCAGTTGTGAGGTTTACAGAAACAAGCTTTGAGACTCCTTTCTGTTCCATGGTCACACCAAACAGAATGTCTGCAAATTCCATACTCCCTTTGTTATGGGTGACCATAATAATTTGAGACTGTTCACCAATAATTTTTAATAACCGATTGAACCGCCCAACATTGGCTTCATCCAGAGGCGCATCAATTTCATCCATCACACAAAAAGCTGCCGGACGAATTAAAAATATGGAAAAAATAAACGCAATGGCTGACAGAGCTTTTTCACCACCAGAAAGTAATGTCAGACGTGTCAATCGTTTACCTGGAGGATGGACCATAAACTCAACACCGGTTTCCAATGGTTTTTCTGGATCTGTCAAAACAAGCCTGGCAGATCCGCCTTGAAATAACTGCGGAAAAACTTCATTCAATTTTTCATTAATTTGATTAAATGTTTCTAAAAATCGTTCCCTACAAATTTTATTTATTTTACGAATTACTTTGTTTAAATCCGAAACCGCAGTTTTTAAATCATCTTGCTCTCTGCTTAAAAATTCGAAACGTTCTTCTAACGCTTTATATTCCTCAATTGCATCCATGTTCACCGCACCAATCTGATTAACTTTTTTTCTACATCCGGATAACTCTTTGTCAATTTCTGTCAATGGCATCTTTCTTTCAGGTTCAAAATCTTTTTGAATGTCTTCCAATTCCTGGTCAAAACGTTCTTTAATTCGGGTGTCGATATTCTCTAGTTTCAATTTTCGTTGAGATTGTTCTAGCTCCAATGCTTGAATTTTTTGCTGTGTTTGAGCCTGAGCGCCTTTTATTTTAGACATGGATTCATTGTTCTCCTCCATTTTTTGGGCAATGAGATCAAATTCGGCCTGAGATTCCGACAGACTTTCGGCAAGTTGTTTAATTTCATTGCGTCGCACTTCGAGATATTCATCATATTCTTCCATTTGTTTTTTGAGAGCACTGATCTGGCGCGATTTTTCACGAATATCTTCCGCCAATTGTTTTTCACGTTCCTGCCCCTCATTTTCAAAAGTTTGAAGACGACGTAAGGTGCTGACCTGACTTTCAAGTTTAGCCTGAACATTTGTTGCATCTAATTTAAAATCCATCACTGTTTGCTGGTATTTTTCCATCTTTTCAGTATGCCTGGAAAGCTCTGTTGATGTCTGTGATATGTTTTTTTGAGTTTCTTCAATCTCTTTGGTCACATCGTTCAAGGCCTGGTCACTTTTGGAGATTTCTTCATTGATAGCAGTCTCCTCGCCAGATAAACGTTTACATTCGTCACTTAAAAAATCCAGATTACGACGCGCATGTTTCAAGTCTTCTTCCAGTCGATACAGTTTTTTTTCAGACTCAATGACATTGTTTCGCTGGGTGTTTAATGTATGAGATTTTTTTTGCAACTCACTTTCAACTTCTTTTAGATCGTTTTCCATATTCTGTTGAGCGAGTTTGGCATTAATCAGTTCATCTTCAAGCTCTTTCAGTTGGGCTTCCAGTTGTTTAACTTCCTGTTTTTTTGCAATAATTCCTTCAGTTTTACTTCCCCCAATTAGCATACCATTTTCTGATATCATTTCACCAGACTGTGTTACCACACGACAATTTGGATATGCTTTCCATGCTGAAATTCCATCCTCAACACTTTTTGCAACAAGCACATTACCTATAATGCGCTCAATGGAGTCTTCAAATCCTTTCTTTATCGAAATACAATCTAATAAAGGTTTTACCGATTGTTCTAACTGATTAGGCCATGTTGACCTGGAAAATTGTTTTTCGATTTTACCGGGTAAAAATCCACTTCGACCGGCATTATTGTTTTTTAGATAGTTCATGGCATCGATACCGGTCTCAGAATCTTTCACAATGACAAACTGAAGGGCTTCACCTAAAGCAACTTCAAGGGCATCCTCATAATAACGAAAGGGTTCGACAACATCAACAATCAGAGACAATATGCGATCATCCACTTGTTGACGTGCCATAATCGCTTTGACACCCCCTTTAAACCATTCATGGTTTTCATCCATTTTTCTAAGGGTTTGATATTTAGATTTAATTTTACTGCGACTGATATCCATGGTTTGAACTTTTTTGATCTGTTGTGATAATTGATGCCTATTCTTGTCTAATTGATCTCGAAGCTCTTCAATAATCATTTCAATTTCAGCATTTCGTTCTTGCAGTTGCTCCAACGTTTCTTGAGCGGCTTTCAGTTTGTTGGTCAATTCGGTCACTCTGCGTTTGGCTTGAATTTCTTCAGACCTGGCCCTTTGAAATCGTTCATCAAGGGATGCTTTGCTTTGCTCTGCATTTTTTTGAGCATTTTTAAAGCGGGCTTCTTGAGCCAAAAGATCCATGAGGCTACCTTTGGATGTTTCTAATCGACTGTTCAGTTTATCCAATTCGTCACGCATATTTTGTGAAATTTTTTCTTCATCCTGAATACGTTTTTGAATATCTGTAAGTTCTTGAGCCAAATGCTCTTTTTCTTCATTCACACGATCCATTTCAGCAGTTATTTCAAAATTTCTTTGTTCCTGGTCTTTTTGTGAATTTTCTAAGTTGGAAATTTCTTGTTTTAAACGTTCAAGATCTTTTTGGCCATGAGATTGATCATTTTCCATTTTATCGATGCGTCGCTGAAGGTCAAATTGTCTGGCCCGCTGTTCAGCAATTTTATTATCTTTAACCAAACGTTCACGTTGAATGTTTTCAATGGCATCATTTAATTCTTGAAGTCTATTCTCCTGTTCAGAACCTTGACTACGCAAAGATGCCAAAAGATTATCAGTTTTTAAAATATTTTTTTGAATGGTTTCTTTACGAATAATTGATGCTGAAACATCCAAAAAATAAATACGTTCTTGAAGTTTTCCAAATCGTTCAGCTTTTTCAGCTTGCCGCTGGACACTTTTCATTTGCTTTGAGACTTCATCAACAATATCTTTCACACGAAGCAAATTTTGATTTGTGGTATCCAGCTTTCTAAGGGCTTCTTTTTTTTGGTATTTGTAGCGCATGATACCCGCAGCTTCTTCGATAAAAATCCGACGTTCATCAGGTCCAGCCTCAGTAATAGCGCCGACATTATTTTGCTGAACAATAGCATATGTGCGGGACCCCATGCCACTTCCCATCAGCAGGTTTTGAATATCTTTAAGACGTGCAGGTTTTTTATTTATAAAATAACCACTTTCTCCTTTTCGATTCAGGCTTCGTGTAATGATGATATTTTTATGATCTTTATATTCTTCCGGGCATTGATTATTATCATTAATCAACGTTAATGAAACTTCTGCCTTATTAGAAGGTGCACGTGTTTCAGTTCCGGCAAAAATAACATCATCCATAGATTTTCCGCGAAGCTGCCGGCTGCTTTGCTCACCCATTACCCACCTGAGTGCATCTAAAATGTTGCTTTTTCCACACCCATTGGGGCCAACAATCCCAGATACACCTGGTGGAAATAATATTTTGGTTTTATCGCAAAAGGACTTAAATCCGGATAATTCAAGTTGTTTGAGTTTCATGTTTTTTTTGAAATTTTTTAATTATAAGAATAAGTTATATATATTTGTTGTCTTTTACAAGCAATGATGGATCAAGGTTTTTGAGTTTGAAACCTGGCCAAAACTATGCAGCAAGTTAAAGAAAGTCAAGATATTTTTATTTGATGGATCTGCAATTTTTTAGCAAATGAAGACCAGATCAGAAAAGACTAAAAGTGTATACAAAATAAAATAACTTTATTTCAATTTTTAGTTCTTTTGTGGTCCAAATTTTAGGCATTCTTCATATTGGGTAATTAAAAAGTTAATATTTTAATCGAAATCATGCTTGATTATAAACATTTAGAAACGCAGGGTTGTCGGTCTCCGAGGGATGAAAGGTCCCTGAATCTTTGTAACATAAGAATATGAAAAACGATTGCCCTTTCTCTGCTCGGAGGCGGGCAGCCCATAGCCGTCAGGCTAAGGCAAACTCGCTCCAGTGCTGCTAAGAAACGCTACAATAACCGAAAGATTTCAAGCAGTTATAACGATACAGAAATGTGTCGAATTGTATGTTTTTGTTCGCTATACTCAATCTTTTTAGTTTTTTCTGATTTTCTTGATTG
>Ga0272440_1000863_pt1 | contig 25541 bp, 19 predicted proteins | sample SSMMMBAug17_FD_192440 | JGI IMG/M metagenome (GOLD analysis project Ga0272440, IMG submission 192440) | Marine sediment archaeal communities from Little Sippewissett salt marsh, Falmouth, MA, United States - SSM-MMB-Aug17 | ecosystem: Environmental > Aquatic > Marine > Wetlands > Sediment ...
AAAAAAGGAGTTCTACTTCCATGAAAATGCCACAAAACGAACTAATTATCCATCTCAAATCTCCAGAGATGCTAGAAAACAAAAAAGCCACAGCAATTGCAGAAATTAAGTTCATTTCTAAAGATTCCGACCAGAAAGAAATCATGACAGGCAGTCCATTTCAATTTGAATGTCCTGATCCCATCAATCAAGACGACCTGAACTGGTATCTGAATCAATACCCCTTATGGCCTGTTGGCGGCTTTCAAGAAAAAGCCACAAAATTTGAAAATCAGTTATTTAAATGGGGCAAACTGCTTTTTGATGCAATCAATACTGATGAGACACGACTTATTTTCAAACAATGGCATTCACAAACAGAAAATGGCAGGTTGACTTTGATTGTGGAAAACAATCATGCCAGTGAAGCGGCAAACCAGATATCGAACCTGCCCTGGAAATTGCTTAACAATGGTGAAACCTATTTCTGCTTGAAAGAAAAGCAATTCTGTATTCGTCATGAGGGTGGAAAGACCAATGATAAAGTGCCACAACCAGTTGATTCAAAAATTCGTGTACTGATTGTCAGCCCCAGGCCATCACATAAAGATGATACCAATTACCGAATTACTGCCTTGCCCATGCTTCGGTTAGGTTATGTCCTGAATCATTATATGCAATGTGAATATGTGTATCCATCCACTTTTTCAGCATTCCTATCCTATCTTGATAATGCGGCTGAAAAGGGCCAACCTTTTCATGTTATTCATTTTGATGGTTATGCGGTATTTCAGGATCAAACTGACTTGCCAGGGCTGTGTTTTGAAAAGAAATCTTCAGATGACATTCACAGCCCCCAGGCAGACATAATCAATGCCAATCAACTGTCAGAGATCATCCAGAAGTATTCCATCCCATTGATGTTTCTGATTGCCCATCAAATTGATAACAGCCCTATGGATCCAGTCACAGCCCTGGCTGACATATTACTGGAGAAAGGCCTTAATTCTGTTGTGGTGATGAAACATCGAATGCCTGAAAAACGTGTTCGCAGCTTTCTTTACTTGTTCTATAGAGAACTTATAGAAGGAAAAAGTCCTGGTGAAGCCATGTTCGAAGGCCAGAAAGCCATCAAGCCCTATGAATCAATTCATGACTGGTTCCTGCCTGTTTTGATGCAAAAACATGATGACTACCCTTTGTTTAAGGCCAAAGATGTCGATATGTTTGATCAGGAGATGGAAGAGAATGATGACCTTCCCATCATGCCGGCATATGGCTTTATTGGCAGAAGTCGTGAATTATTATTTCACGAACGAATTCTGGAACATTATCCCTGGACAGTGATTCAAGGGGAGGCAGGTGAAGGCAAAACAAGTCTGGCCCTGGAATTGGGACGATGGCTGACATATACTCACCGCATCATTCTACCCATTCACATTGAAATAGACCATGCATCTGATTATCAAGATGTTATTGAAACACTTTGGCTGCAAACCATGCAAAACACGCCGCTACCTGATTCCAATGGAGAAGCTTATTCAAAAGTCCTTGACGTTCTGAAAGAAAAAAAATACATGATTATATTTGATGACATTGATGCAGTCTTTCCCTATAAAGACAACCTGATGATTGTAGACCCACAAGTCAGCGAGGACATTTTTGATATTTGTAAAGAGTTAATACAGATTCCTGGTACACGATTGTGTTTCATAACCCGACAGCCACTGCCAGAACCATTCAACAGTCCAGAACAAACCGCCATTCTCAAAGGGATGGATCGTGATGATGCTATTCGTCTGGTTTATGAATCAATGACACACAATAAACTGGATATCAAGGAGGCTCCAGGTAATCGAAATCCAGATTTACATCGTCTGGTCAGATCGGTAAAATGTCATGCCAAAGCATTACAATATTTGGGGCCCACTGTCCATCGCAGAGGAGTTAATATTTCAAGCAAACGCATGCAACGCCACATGAACCAGCTTCAAAAACACTTTCCTGATGAACGTAAACGCGCATTATGTGTTAGTTTGGAATTGTGCTTACAACAAATACCAGAAGATCTTCGTGAAAAAATGGATCACATGAGCTTGTTTACCCAGGGCGCAAATTCAATTGTCCTTTCAGTCATTACTGGTGAAATTTTTACTGTCATGCGGCGGCTGATCGACAAAACTTATGACGAATGTGGTGATATTGACGAAACGATTAAACGTGTTAAGTCTATTGAAGAATCAGCTGTGATGAAAGAAAAAGCGCTTAAAGAAATTTATGAAGTGGCGCTGTCCATCTCAAATGAATACCACGATACCATGTCATCATTTGGCCTTGTTGAATATTTAGGCATGGGCCATATTTCTCTCCATCCGGAGCTGATTGAGTATGTCAGGCACCATCAGGTAAAACCAGAGTTATATTCCAGAAATCTTGAACGATGGGAAATGGGCATGCGCACTGTAATTGATATGATATACTCAAAAATGGACGAACACGCAGATCTTGTTGATCAATTTGCCTTGCTGGAACTTCCCAATCTGATTGGATTTCTGGATTTTTTACGCAAACAAGGGCCATCACAGTTATTCTTTGACGTTTGTGATGCAGTAGAAGACATTGCAGATCATCTGGAACGCTATCAAATAGGGGACTATGTGGACGAAGTCCGAACAAAAATGAAAACAGAATATCCTTCGGAAACCAACCATCTGGATAATCAGGGGGAAAACTGATGAAAAATGGCGCATTAAATGGCATAACAGTCATTGATATATCCCGACTGCTACCCGGACCTTTTTGTTCAATGATTCTAGCCGATCATGGGGCACGTGTCATCGGAATAGAAGATAAACGTTACGAAGCTGAAGGCTTGTTTGTGCCTACAGTCAATCGAAACAAATCCCACATGACCTTAAACCTGAAATCCCAACAAGGAAAAAAGATTTTTTTTCAGTTAATTGAAAAAGCGGATGTCCTCCTTGAGGGATTTCGTCCAGGTGTGACAAACCGACTGGGAATTGATTATGATACTGTCAAAGCAATTAACCCCAAAATAATCTATTGTTCTGTGACTGGATTTGGCCAGACAGGCAAATTTCGCAATCAAGCCGGACATGATATCAACTACTTGAGTCTTGCTGGCATATTGGATGTCATCGGCGAACCTGACAGGCCACCTGCCATTCCAGGAATCCAAATGGCCGACATTGCTGGCGGCGGCATGAATGCCGCTATAGGTATACTTCTGGCCTTGTTTGCGCGTGAGCGAACAGGCATTGGACAGTACATTGATATTTCAATGACAGACACAATGGTCAGTTTTTTGACTGTCTCTCAACATATGCACAATTTATTGGGACAGGCGCCTGTTCGCGGGGATTCTTTGCTTTCTCATCATTATGCATTTTATAACACATATGAAACATCAGATCGTCGCTATATTGCTATCGGGGCTCTGGAAAATCGATTCTGGTCTGTTTTATGTAACCATCTTGGAAAACCTGAATTTATTCCACTTCAATTTGATGAAACACGTCGTGTGGAAATGATTGACACACTTCGCGATATTTTCCGAAGAAAAACACTGGATGAATGGGATACTGAATTATCTCAACTGGATGTTTGTTATGCTCCCATCCATACATTTGAAGAAGTATTTGATCATCCATTTTTTAAAGACAGAGAAATGATTGTGCCCATTCAAGATAGTGAAGGCAAATTGCAAAAAGCAATTGGTGTTCCAGCAAAACTGTCGGAAACCCCAGGAAATGTTCGCACACCGCCTGTCAGGTTTGGTGAAAATACAGATGAAATATTGACCGAGTTGGGCTATTCTCAGGCGGATATTCAAGACTATCGTGATAGCGGGGTGATTTAGGAATTGAGTCTATTTGGGTTACACTCTTAGAAATTATAGGAAAAAATGATAAAAATCGAGCATTTAAGCAAGCATTACAAAAGCCTTCAAGCCCTGAAAGATATATCGCTTCACGTTCCAAAAGGTGAGCTTCTGGCCTACCTGGGCCCCAATGGTGCTGGAAAAACAACAACCATTCGCATATTAACCGGATTGACACGATCAACCAGAGGAACAGCCAGCTTGAATGGTTTTGATATTCAAAAAGATGTCTTGATGGCAAAACAACAATATGGTCTAGTTCCGCAAGCTATTAATCTGGATCAGGAACTGACTGTGTCGGAAAATCTGTATATTCATGGCCGCCTTTATGGCATGAAATCAACTGAAATCCGAAAACGAAAACATGAACTGCTAAACTACGTGGAACTGCTGGACCGCAAAGATTCCCAGGTTAAAAAACTTTCTGGTGGAATGAAACGACGCCTGATGATTGCCAGAGCGCTGATGCATGATCCAGCAATTCTTTTTCTGGATGAACCCACAGTGGGTCTGGATGCCAGTATCAGACGACGAATATGGGCATTAATCAAAAAAATCCAGCAGCAGCAAACCACAATTTTTTTAACCACACATTATATTGAAGAAGCCGAATTTTTGGCCCAACGTGTTGCTTTTCTGGATGAAGGCACCATTATCACAATAGATACCCCCCAAAACCTGATTGCCAAACAGGGACAGTGGGCCATAGATCGCATTGTAAACGATCAAATGGAAACCCTCTATTTTCAATCTCGGGAATCCGCCAATCAATATAACAGCGAAAACGACACCCAGTATACCTTACGACGAGTGAACCTGGAGGACTCATTTTTAGCTGTAACAGGAAAAAAAGTCAAATGATTCAAGGTTTTACAGCAGTTTATTTAAGAGAGATGTTGCTTTTAAAAAGACGTTTGATCAAGCAGATTCCTTCATGGTCTGTTTCACCATTGCTTTATCTGATTGCATTTGGTTATGCGATGGGGCGTGAAATGATAATTGATGGTCATACGTATATGGAATTCCTGATTCCAGGTTTAATGGCCATGAGCAGTATGACACAGGCATTTGCCATTGCAACAGAGATCAATGTGGCACGATTCTACTGGCATATTTTTGAGGAGTTTCAAGCAGCGCCTGTGAGTAATGTTTCCTATGTGAGTGGCGAAGTTTTGGCGGGTATGACCCGGGCGTTTTGTTCGGTTGTGGTGATTCTCTTTTTGGGATCATTATTCGGCGTTCGACTGTCTTTAAATCTATATTTCTGGGCAGCACTGTTTTTAAACAGTTTTGTGTTTGCATCGCTGGCTGTGGGGATGGCCATGCTGGTAAAATCTCATGCTGATCAGGGGATGCTGACCAATTTCATTATCACACCCATGGCCTTTTTGGGGGGCACATTTTTTCCCATAGATCGCTTACCTGTCTGGGCCCAAAAGATTATATGGTTTCTGCCCCTTTCCCATGCATCCGATGCTGTACGTATGGCATCTTTTGGTCAACAACCAGATTTACGTTCATATGGACTGTTGCTGATTATTGGCATTGCATTCTTTTTCATGGCGATTCTATGTGTGGAAAAGGCTAAAGATTGATCTTTATACCAAAAAACTGGCAAACTATGGAGGATTCAATGAAAAAACAATTATTTACAATTTTTTTTCATAAATGCACTCCTGGATAAAGATTTTATATTATCGTTATTAAATTGCAGTTTTTTTTAAAATAAGTTATTTTCTTTATTCAAGACAACAAGTTCATATATCGGAAAAATAAAATCCTGATTTATATTGGTTCAAGTGCAATGCCGCTTGCTAACGCGCGCGGCTCAGAAATTTTCGGCAGCTTTTAATCTGAGCCGCGCGCGTTAGCAAGCGGGACTGTACTTGAAGCACATATCAAACAGGCTTTCCGAAAATGCACAAAAGTTAGGCTAATCTAAAATTGCCTGAAGGGCACTATGTTCAATAAATATAAGCTGTCATTTGAGTATAATGTGGTTATTAAAAAAATCAAAATTCTGTATAAAGCATAAATAAAAAATTCGATCAAATCAGAATTGGAGGCTATATGAAATACAACATATTGCTAACACAAGAAGAAAATCTTATTAATGCCTTTGTATTAGGTTTACCAACATGCAATGTAAAAACGAGATCACGTAATGAAGCTATTGCATTAATTCGAAAAAATCTTATGTCTGTTTTAAAACAAAGTGAAATAATCCAAATTGAAGTCCCTCATAAGTCCTATACATTAAATATACCTGATAAAAAAACTACATGGCACGATTATGGATATGGTGCTTTTAAAAATGATTCAAATTGGGACGAAATATTTGATGAAATCGAAATTAATCGTAATGACAATATAATTTAATTAATGATATGAAAAGCAGATAGAAAATTGGATAGATGACTATTCGGAAAAAATCATACGATGCAAGTACCAGAATACATAAAAAAAATTCCTAAAGTGGACAGGCTGTATCAACAGATATCTATTTTGCCGCAATACAAAAATGTATCACGACCCATTATCATCCAAACCATCCAAACCTTCCTGGAGCAATTGCGTGAAGGCATTATACATGGTCAATACGAGGAATCAGACCTTGTGGAAACCAGAGTGATTGATAACATTAAAGACGCAATTTCCAAAGCAATTGTGCCAAACTTACGCTCTGTGATAAATGCCACTGGTGTGATTGTCCACACAAACCTGGGACGTTCCTTGCTGCCACAGTCCGCCCTTGATCAGATTGTTCAGGTTAGCAGTCATTATTCAAACTTAGAATATAATTTGGAAACAGGCCAACGCGGTAAACGATATACAATAGTTGAGTCACTCATTTGTGCATTGACTGGTGCCGAGGCTGCAACAGTTGTCAATAATAATGCCGGTGCAGTGCTGCTAACCTTGCAAACCATAGCAAAAGATAAGGCTGTGATTGTTTCAAGAGGCGAGCTTGTTGAAATAGGCGGGTCCTTTCGTATTCCAGATATTATGGCCCTTAGTGGCGCGAAAATGGTTGAAATTGGCACGACCAACCGGACACATCTTCGAGATTACCAGAATGCAATTACATCTGAAACCGCTTTACTGCTCAAAGTTCACCAAAGCAACTATGCCATCATGGGATTTACAGCCCAGGTTGAATTAAAGGAAATGATTCAACTGGGGCGAACATTGTCAATTCCAGTAATGTATGATATGGGAAGCGGTAATCTGGCTGATTTTACAATGAAAGGTTTGCCTGATGAACCTGTTGTTCAGAAAATAGTGTCCCTGGGTGTGGATATTGCAACCTTCAGTGGAGATAAATTGTTGGGCGGTCCACAGGCTGGCATCATAGTGGGAAAAAAATCAATAATCAATGCAGTAAAACAACACCCTATGGCACGGGCCTTGAGAATTGATAAATTAACTCTGGCAGCCCTTGAAGCCACATTGCGATTATATCAGGATCCAAAAACTGTGTTTGAAAACATTCCCACACTGGCTTTTATTTCACGTCCTTTACCAGAGATTAAGGCAACAGCTGAAAAGATTCTTGAAGGGTTTCAGGAATTGACAAAAAGTCATTTTCAAGTCAATATTATTGAAACAAACAGTAAGATTGGTGGCGGGGCATTGCCACTTCACACTTTACCAACATATTGCATAGGAATTGTATCACAAAGAATGTCATCAGATGAAATTGAACAATTTTTTCGATCCCAAAATCCACCGGTTATTGGACGAATAGAAGATAATCAGTATTTGCTGGATTGTAGAACTATTATGGCTGATGAAATCCCAATACTTCATCAATTGGCAGAGGATTTGGGAGCTTTGGTCAGACCTTGATTATTAACTGTTGATTGACTGATTTGCCGCGGCAACCAACAGTTAATAATCAAGGTCTGACCAAAGCTCTCAAATATTTGGAAATATTAGAGATATAAAAAAGGATCAATCTATGAAACAAATCATCCAAGAAATACTCAATACAAGTATACAAGTAAAAAAAGAAAGCATAGAAACCCATATACAGAGTTTAGAGAAGTGCGCTCAAAAAATGTCAGAATGCCTGACAAGCGGTCATAAAATTTTGATATTTGGCAATGGTGGCAGTGCTGCAGATGCTCAGCATATCGCTGCTGAATTTGTCAATCGCTTTCAGATCGAACGTCCACCATTGGCAGCCATTGCTTTGACAACCGATACATCCATACTCACGAGCATTGGCAATGATTATGATTTCAATGACATATTTTTAAAACAAATCAAAGCCATTGGCAAAAAACACGACATTGCCTGGGGAATCAGTACCAGTGGCAATTCGGCCAATGTTGTTGCGGCGCTATCTGTGGCAAAAGAAATGGGGCTGACAACCATTGGCATGACAGGTGAAGGTGGTGGTAAAACAGCCGGGCATTCAGATATATTATTGCCAGTCAACTCGCGTATTACTGCGCGAATTCAAGAAACCCATATCACCATGGCGCATATTTTATGTGATCTGGTGGATCGGATCTTATTCCCATGACACACAACAGACCCCAAATAGATTTTTCTAAGCTTTCCACATATTCAATCCATGATCGGAAAAGTAAGGTATCTTTAGACGATTTTGCCAGTCCCTGGCAACCCGGACAATCTTTCAAAGACTTTTTGGATGGATTGCCCGATATATTGGGGGGGATTGATATCAAAAAGGTGATAGATTCAACTGTCACAGCGGTCAAGAACAATCAGACTGTCATGATGGCAATGGGGGCGCATGTTATAAAAGTGGGGTTGAATCCACTGATCATTCAAATGCTTGATAAAGGCATTATCAAAGGACTGGCTTTGAATGGTGCTGGCATCATACATGATACTGAGCTTGCCCTGGCAGGGAAAACATCGGAAGATGTTTCTGCAGCTTTGGGAGATGGCCAGTTTGGTATGGCAAAAGAAACCGCTGAGTTCATTTGTAATGCCATTCAAGCAACGCAAAAGACATCTGAAGGTCTGGGTGAAGCTATGGGCCGGGCAATTTTGGATGCCAGACTGCCTTATGCCAATAAAAGTTTGATTGCAAACTGTGTACGTTTGGGAATTCCCATTACAGTTCATGTGGCCATTGGAACAGATATTGTCCATATGCATCATGAATTCAATGCTGCTGCTGCTGGTGATGCCACACACAGGGACTTTAAGACCTTTTGTTCACTTGTGGCAACATTGACACATGGTGTTTATTTTAACATTGGATCAGCGGTTATTTTGCCAGAGGTTTTCCTTAAAGCACTTACATTGACTCGAAATCTTGGATTTGATGTGCATTCATTCACAGCAATCAATATGGATTTCATTCGCCAGTATCGGCCTTTGACAAATGTGGTCAATAGACCCACTGCATCCAATGGATTGGGGATTAATCTGGTAGGACATCATGAAATCTTATTGCCTATCATTGCCTGGGGGATTATGGATATGCTGACATAAGGTCGAAAACGCCTTTGTGTACATTTATTGATTGAACTGTAACTGTAATTGCTGATTCATCATAAAAGATGTTTCACGCAAGCGTTTTAATTCAGGCATTAGTTGTGTGATTATTTCATTGTTTAACTGAATGCTGGCGCTATCTATTGCTTTTTTGTTATTGATAAGCATTACGTTGATAGAATAAGACAGTGTTTGTGACATATATGTCAGATCATTACTGGTTTGAATGGACATTTGCTGCATGTTATCCAGGTAGCCAGTCGATAAATAATCGATTGTTTTAGAAAAGGAATCCTCCTGAGCAAATGCCAGTGTTGGCATTATTGTGAAGATCAGTACACATGCAAATATGCTTGATTGATAATTAATTCTTTTCATGTCCTTCCTTTTTTTACATTGGATTTGGTCGAGAATGAAATACAATAGCACTTTATTGCATCAAAGCCAATCCTTTTTCAGCTTTTGGTGCAGGTTGCCTGTTCATTGTATTTCATTCTTGACCAAACACGATATTATTTGCTATTTGGTAATAACATTGTGACTATTTTTTTGGGCATTAACACGATAGTTCGGTCAGTACATGTCTTGAATGTTGCACAGCATCTATTAAAAGATTATGATTTAAAGATAGAATGGGAATATATAAAATAAGGCTGTAATACCATGCAAAAAATTATACAATTTGCCATGTGGCTTATTTTAGTGCCATTTATTACATGGGCCGATCCCACTGTTTATGTGGGATCAATATCTGGTGATGTTGAACCTGCAATGGCTGCCTATGTTGAACGAATGATCGAAATATCCGATCAGCCTGATGCTGTTTTAATCCTCAAAATGGATACTTTTGGTGGCCGTGTCGATGCTGGGTTAAAGATAGTCGATACATTGACACGAACTCGGTATGTCAAAACCATTGCCTATGTCACAGATAAAGCTATTTCAGCAGGCGCGCTTATTGCCCTTGCCTGTGATTCACTGTATATGAGACCCCATACCACCATTGGTGATTGCGCGCCCATCATCTACGATACCGATGGTCCCCAAATGCTGGGCGAAAAATTTCAATCTCCTTTGCGGGCAAAATTTAGATCTTTAGCCAAAAAAAATGGCTACCCACCCCTATTGGCTGAAGCGATGGTTTCTTCTGAAAAAGCGGTTTATCAAATAATTGATACATCCCAAAATGTAAAATATATTGATCAGCATGCTTTCGATGATCTCACAGAAACCCAACAAAAAGACATTGTCCAAAAACGAACCATTGTTCCCAAAGGCGAACTTTTAACAATGGATGATACAGAAGCTTATGAATTGGGCTTTTCTAAGCTATCAGCAAATAGCATATCTGATATTCGAGGGGATCTTTCATTAGACAATTATCAAATAATAAATATTGAAGAAACCTGGTCGGAAAAAATGGTTCGAGGAATTTATTCCATTTCATCCATTTTGTTATTAATTGGCATGGCGGCAATGTATATGGAGCTTAAATCGCCAGGATTTGGTCTATTCGGGATAGTGGGGCTGATTTTTTTGGGCATTGTATTCTTTGCTCAGTATTTTGTTGGGTTATCAGATCATCTGGAGCTGCTTCTTATTGGTCTGGCCATAATCCTGATGGGCTTTGAAATATTTGTATTTCCAGGTTTTGGTATATCTGGATTGAGTGCAATTGGCTGTATTGCAGTGGCATTAATTTTAAGTTTTCAAGACTTTGTGATCCCCTCTCCGGATATGCCCTGGGAAGGTCAGTTGATGGTAAATAACAGTATTAAAGTATTAGGCACGGCTGTGCTGGCATGGATATTATCTATTGTTTTATTTCGGTTGTTTATTCCCAGAACAGCAAAGATTGTTTCTGGCCCCTATCTAAACACCAACCTGGCTAATGTCCATTCTATAGATAAATCAACCATCGGCCTGGATATTGGAGACACAGGCATTGCCCGGTCCCCTTTACGACCATCAGGGAAAATGACTATTGGTCGTAATATATTTGACGTTGTCAGTCAGGGGGAATTTATCCCAAAAGGCAGTGACGTTCGTGTTATCCATATCAAAGGCTCAAGAGTGATAGTAAAACAATTATGAATGATATACTTTTCGCAATTTTAATGCAATTGGCTGCAGGAATAGTCGTTCTTGCAGAAATATTTATACCATCTGGCGGAATATTAGGCGCTATTGCAACAGGGTTGTTTGGTTATTCATTATTTCTGCTATATTCAAGCGTATCAGTGACAGCCGGCAGTTTTGCATTATGCATTGATTTAATATTTGTTCCATTGATCGTTTTTTGGGGATTTAAGCGGCTTGGCCAATCGAAACTAACATTAAATACAAGCCTGTCACGCGAACAGGGTGTGGTTTCGCAATCAAAGGAACTTGAAAAACTCATTGGTTTAACTGGTATGGCACTTTCAACTTTAAGACCATCAGGTTGTGCAGAAATCAACAATTTGCGTGTGGATGTGGTTACCAGGGGCGAGTTTATTGAAAAGGGTACCCCCATTGAAGTCACTGCGGTAACCGGTAATCAGGTTATTGTTGACCCAAGTGAGAACGAGAAGGCAATAACCATACCAGAAAAAACCATTGATTTATAACTACAAATGAACACGAATATAGTACTGGTCAAATCCCCGCTGAATCAAAATCAGAATAGACGTTTTATTTCGGTACTTAATCAATGCCTTTTGATAATCGGCATGATCCTTAATAACGATTTCGTTCACCTGGCGAATGATATCCCCCACATCAGCACCAATACGCGCCAGATAAGAGGAGCGATGAATTTTCGAGATCATCACACCTTTGCTGGCAGCAATACGATATCGCTTTTTATTGGTTCGTGTGATATTTTCAACCTGTATTCCCAGCAATGTGGCAGAAAGTTCCTCAACCAGATTTTCAGGAAATATGGATGCTGTCAGTTGAACAGTCTCTTTCTGGCCTTCCCTGAAAATAACGATAGACACTTTTTCATTTGCAGTAATGTCATTAATAATGGCTTCATAATCACTGGCAGAAAGGATTTCCTGTTTTCCAATCTGAATAATAACATCGCCTTCTTTGATACCAGATTGACTTGCCGGACTTCGGCGCATCACTTCAGTTACAATAACACCGCGTGTGCCATGTAGGCCCAGATAGCTTCTAATCCGCTCATCCATATCTTGAATGGACAAGCCGATCCAGGCTTTTTGAACTTCACCATATTTGATCAGATCCTCAATCACCCGCCTTGCTTTATTGATTGGTATGGCAAAGCCGATTCCCTGGGCTTTTGCATAAATTGCAGTGTTTATACCTATTAATTCGCCATTGATATTTAACAATGGGCCACCGCTATTGCCTGGGTTGATAGATGCATCGGTTTGAATAAAATTTCTGAAAATGCGGTCATCTGAACGAATAGTCCGATCCAGGGCACTGACCACGCCACTGGTAACTGTATGTTCAAATCCAAAAGGGTTTCCAATGGCGATGACAGTTTCACCAATCATGATATCGCTGGAGTCCCCCATTGAAATATCTGGCAGTCGGTCTTTTGATTCTATTTGAAGCACAGCAATATCATGATCCGGGTCAGCACCAATCAGTCGGGCTTCATACTCTTGTTCATTTTTCAATATAACCTTGATTGAACCGGTTCTGAGCAATACATGTTCATTGGTCAGGATGTAGCCGCGTTTGCCATCAATGATAACGCCAGACCCCAGGCTGGTACGTTTATATTTTCTGCTTAAACCAGGATCAAAAAAGTCACGAAAAAAGGAATCGAACAATGATGGACTACCAAATGAAAAGGGATGTCGTGCCCGAACTTCTTCTTCAGCACTAATGTTTACAACCGCCGGGCTGACTGATTCAACAGCTTTAACCACTGCATTTCGCCGGAGATCGCCGCCTATAAAGGCCATAGTAAGTGATGGTATCAGCAAACTACAAATGATAATCACTGTCAGTTTATATTTCATTTTATTCCTCCTTATTCCTCCTTTGATGATATTGGTTCTTTCAAGGCTTTCAGAAAGGTTGAAAAATGATTGGGGACAATAGAAATATGACCTTCATCTGGATAGTAAACTGCTGTGCAGTCTGGAATAAAGGTCTCAAAGTATTTGGCAAAAATAACAGGCACCACAGTATCAACCTCTCCATGCCAGATTTTTACTGGAACCTGAATCTTTGCAACATCAAAATCCCAGTGACTGCCATAGATAATCAAATCCTGAGACAATCCAACCGACCCCGAACGAAAGGCTTCCCGGGCCGCCTCAACCATGACTGACATAAATTCGCTTTCTTTCAATGCATTTTTATCACATGCTGGCGCATCACCTGCCATCAGACTCAGCATCATTTCTGGAAAGAATTGCATCAATGGGGTCATGCTGCCAACAAACAATGATGCCGCCCAGGGTACATTTTTAGATATTGTTAAGCCCAGACGATTGACAATTGACATGCCATCAATATCCCAGGGGGTATGAACTGGTCCCAGGCCGCATACTGAACCGCATTTAAATAAGCGATGTGAAATTTTATATGCACAGGCCATTAAGAAAGGACCGCCGCCTGATATCCCCAGAGCGGAAAACCGATCAATTTGTAATGAATCTGCCAGCTCTAAAACATCATCCGGCCAATCCAGAAGGGTCCTTTGGGGTTTCAGATCTGATAATCCAATACCCGGGCGGTCAATGGCAATTAACCGCACATTGAGTTCCTCAGAAATTTTATCACCAGCCAATGCTTCCAGGCGAGATGATGGGAACCCATGAAAATAGAAGATTGGAAAGCCGTTTGGGTCTCCGAGGTCTGAAAATCCAAGACGTCTGCCATCTCTTAGATAGAGCGTTTTGTTTTCTTTATTCTTGTTCATAATGTTCCATTTTTTTGTCAGGTTAATCCTGTTGTGTTTTCACACGATTGACTGCATGAATCCAGCCATCATACAATTTTTTCTGTTTACTATCATCAATTGCCGGAGTAAAGATACGTTCTGATTGCCGCAGTTTTGTAATTTGATCACCGGGTGTCCAAAGTTCGGTGGCAATACCCGCCAAAAAGGCAGCGCCCATGCCTGTGGACTCAATATAGCGGGATCGATCAATGGAAATGCCCAAAATATCAGATTGAAACTGCATCAAAAATTGATTGGATGTTGCCCCGCCATCCACACGAAGTACTGAGAATTTCTGTTGGGTCACAGACTCAAATGCATGAACCAGATCCTTTACCTGAAATGCAATACCTTCCAGTGTGGCACGCACAATATGAGCGCGTGTAGTAGAGCGGGTAATTCCAGAAATGCCCCCCCGAGCATACATATCCCAATGGGGTGCGCCCAGGCCAGCAAAAGCAGGCACTACATAAATGCCACCATTATCGTCTACACTTTCTGCAATTTTCTGGGTTTCTTTGGCTGTTTTGATAATCCCCAACCCATCTCGCAACCATTGTACTGCCGCACCGCCAATAAAGATTGATCCTTCAAGGGCATAGCATGGCTGGCCATTGACATCACAGGCCAATGTCAAAATTAACCCCTGGCCGGGATTTACCTGATCCTGCCCTACGTTTAACAGCATAAAACATCCTGTTCCATAAGTGTTTTTTGCCTGCCCCTTGCCAAAGCATGCCTGGCCAAAGAGTGCTGCTTGCTGATCTCCAGCAATACCGGCTATGGGCACTGATGCCCCAAAAACAGATTCGTCAGTATAACCCACAATGCCTGCTGATGGTTTCACCTGGGGCAGAATAGATTCTGGAATATCCAGGATTTTTAATAATTCGTTGTCCCATGATTGATCGTGAATATTGTATAGCAATGTTCGTGAACTATTAGTGAAATCAGTGACATGTGTTTTACCGCCGGTAAGCCTGGCAATCAGCCAGGTATCCATGGTGCCAAAAGCGAGTTCTCCCTTATCTGCCCTGTCCTTGATACCAGGCACATTGTCAAACAGCCATTTTATTTTTGTGCCGGAAAAATAAGCATCCACGACCAATCCGGTTTTATTGCGGAATAATTGTTCGTGGCCATCGGCTTTAATTTTATCGCAAATATCTGCACTGCGTCTGCATTGCCAGACAATGGCATTGTAGACCGGTTTTAGTGTAGCACGATCCCATAAAACACTCGTTTCTCGTTGATTGGTAATACCAATGCCTGAAATATCTTTTGCAGAAATACCTGAAATAAAAAGGGCCTGCTTCATTACCTTGAAAGTGGTTTCCCAGATTTGTTCAGGATCATGCTCTACCCATCCTGGTTCTGGATAAATTTGTGGAAATTCGGAATATTCACTGCCAACAATTTGACCTTCCTGATTGACAATCATTGCACGTGAACCGGTTGTTCCTTGATCAATCGCCATGATATAGCGTGCCATATTTCCTCCTTTGTATATTGTTTTGGTTACTGAGTTAATGTATTTATTATTTACATATTATCGTTCAATTATCTATCAGACAAAGATAGCACCTGCCTGATACTTTCAGATAACTCTTTTTTTAAAAATGGTTTCATCAAAAACGCATTTATACCATAATCATTCATTTCTTTGTCAGATAAATCGGATTTATTACCAGAACAAATTAGCACAGGCAAGTCTTGTCTCATGGATTTAATCGTTTTTGATAATTGCTTGCCATTCATCTTCGGCATTGCAAGATCTGCAATAACAAGATCAAATTGTTCCGGTCTTTTTTCAAATTCAGCTAAAGCATCAGTGGCATTATTATAAGCAGTGACCTTGTATCCAATATGCTCTAACAATAGCTGAACAGTATGTAACAAATCAATTTCATCATCGACCAGTAAAATATGTTCACTTCCCTTTAGAATGGGCGCTTGACTTTCTTCATGGGTTTCGTGCCCCCTGTGGATAATGGGAAAATAAACATCAAATTGCGTGCCTTGATTGATCTGGCTATTTACAAGAATCGTTCCATTATGCTTTTCCACTATCCCCCGAGTCACTGCCAGGCCCAGACCAGTCCCCCGGCCTTTGCCCTTTGTGGTAAAGTATGGATCAAAAATCCGCTCTATCAAAGGGGGAGCGATTCCTTCTCCTGTATCTTTTACAGACAGTTGGATATGATTGCCCGGCCTGAGGGGCATAAACCGAATCAGATCATCCTCTGTAATCATCTGAGTGTCCAATGAAATTATCATTTCGCCTGTTTCATCTTTTTCCATTGCATGAAAAGCATTGGTGCATAGATTCATGATGACCTGATAAATTTGAATGGCATCACCCAAAATCATTTCAGAATTTATCTTGATATCATTTCTCAATGTGATACCTGGTGGCAATGTTGTTTTGAGCAGTTTAATGGCTTCCTTGAGAATTGGAATAATAGATATGGGTGAAAAGTGCGCAGTTTGATGGTGCCTGCTGAATGTCAATATTTGATTGACCAGCTCTGATGCCCGCTCACTGGCTTTTAATATTTTTTCGATATTCAGATATGCGTTTTGATTACTATCCAGCTCTGACATGACCAATTGTGAACAGGTATGAATGATTGTTAGTATATTATTGAAATCATGAGCAATCCCGCCAGCCAGCGTGCCGATAGCTTCAAGTTTCTGAGCCTGTTGAAGTTGGTGTTGCAATTGTTCCTTATCCTTTTGGGCATCTTTTCGCTGCTGAATTTCTGCTTGAAGATTTTCATTGGCTTTTTCCAGATCCTGGGTCCGCTTTTTCACACGAATTTCCAAATTTTGCTGGGTTATTTGCAGTTGACGTTCAATTTCTTTCCTGTCTGCAATTTCTGATTGTAATTGTTTATTTTGTGTGGCCAGCTTTTGTTGCATTTTTCTGATTTTAATCTGTGTTTTTACCCGGGCAAGAACTTCTTGTGACTCAAAAGGCTTGGTGATATAATCCATTCCACCAGCCTCAAAGGCTTTGATTTTATCAATAGGTTCGCCCAGAGCACTGATAAAAATAACAGGTATATCTTTGGTAATATCATTTTCTTTAATTTTTTTGCACACAGTATAACCATCAATTTCAGGCATGCGCACATCCAATAGTATCAGATCAGGCAATGTTGATTGGATGGTCATCAACGCCAATGCACCACTGATTGCTGGTCGAACTTTATAGCCATTGACTGTCAATATATTTTCTAACAGTCTCAAATTTTCAGGATTATTATCAACAACTAACACAATCCCTTTTTCTTTGTTTGTGTCAGACATGATTTTCTCCTTTAAAAAAGTTGACATAGACTTATCTGATTTTCAGTATGGGGTAAAGTTTTTTTTTAAAATCCGGCCACTTTTTTCTTGACTTTTTATAAGCTATAGAAAAAACGATATAATACAATATATTGATTTTTTTCTTGACAGACAACAATATCTTGTATACATCTGAGCCAACACTCAAAATTATTGTCTTTAAAAACCAAATAACCCAATGAACAAAAGAAAGAGGCACAGACCTCTAAATAAGGAGACATATTAAGATTATGTTTGACCAAATAAAAAAAAGGGATGGTCGTATTGAGCCATTCGATTCAACAAAGATAACAAAAGCCATTGAAAATTCAGGTGAGGCCACCAACGAGTTTTCGCATCGTGAAGCCCAAAAGTTGACGCTACGAGTATTGACTCTGGCCAGGCAGCTTCGATTGGGGCCAACACCTGAAGTTGAAGAAATTCAAGATATTGTGGAACGTGTGTTGTTGGACTCACCCTATTATAAATCAGCCAAAGCATACATATTGTATCGAGAGCAACACGCGCAAATTAGAAGTATCACAACAAAGGCCAGTATCAGTCTGGTTGAAGACTATTTAGAAAAGCTAGATTGGAAAGTCAAAGAAAACAGCAATATGTGCTATTCGCTTCAGGGATTAAACAATTATATTTCATCAGATATCACCTCAGAATATTGGTTGAACAAGATATATCCACCAGAGGTTCGCCGGGCACATAACAGTGGCGATATTCATATTCATGATTTAAGTCTGTTATCTGTTTACTGCGTGGGGTGGGATCTGAAAGATTTGTTAATTGAGGGCTTTAAAGGTGTTGTTGGCAAAGTTGAAAGCAAGCCTCCCAGGCATTTTCGAACAGCTTTGGGGCAGATGGTCAATTTCTTTTACACGCTTCAAGGAGAAGCTGCCGGGGCGCAGGCAATTTCAAACTTTGATACTCTGCTGGCGCCTTTTGTCAGGCATGATGGTTTGGATTATAATGAAGTCAAACAGGCCATTCAGGAGTTTGTGTTTAATATTAATATTCCCACCCGGGTTGGATTTCAAACACCCTTTACCAATATAACCATGGATCTGGATGTGCCGGAGACTTTGAAAGATCATCCGGTCATCATTGGGGGGAAATATCAATCGGATGTATATGGGGGGTATCAAATTGAAATGGACATGATCAATCGGGCATTTGCCGATGTCATGATGGAAGGTGATGCCCGGGGCCGGGTATTTACATTTCCCATTCCAACATATAATATAACCGCTGATTTTGATTGGGATAATCCCAGTCTGGACAGCGTTTTCAAGATGACCGGTAAATATGGCATTCCTTATTTTTCCAATTTTATCAATTCAGATATGTCCCCTGAGGATGCACGTTCTATGTGTTGTCGGCTTCGGCTGGACAATCGGGTGCTTCGCAAAAGAGGCGGCGGTTTGTTTGGGGCCAATCCATTGACCGGTTCCATTGGAGTGGTAACCATTAATATGCCGCGAATCGGTTTTCAGTCAAAGGATCAGGCAGATTTTTTTGAACGTGTGGAAAAAATGATTGATATATCTCATAAAAGCCTAAAAATTAAACGAAAAATTTTAGAACGTTTTACAGAAAGCAATTTATATCCATATTCAAAGTTTTATTTACGTAATATCAAAGAACAAACAGGCAAATACTGGAAAAACCATTTTTCCACCATTGGCATTATTGGTATGAATGAAGCCTGTATTAACTATTTGGGAGAAAACATCGGCACCCAGGCAGGCCGAGATTTTTCAGTCAAGGTCATGGATTTCATGCGAGACAAACTGGTTGCAATTCAGGATGAAACCGGAGACATATACAATCTTGAAGCCACCCCGGCTGAAGGGACAACCTATTCACTGGCATTGTTGGATAAAAAGCGCTTTCCTGGAATAATCTGTGCCAATGAAGCAGATTTTAAACAAGGGGCAGACCCCTTTTATACCAATTCAACCCAATTACCGGTCAACTATACAGATGACCTGTTTGAAACCCTGGAACTGCAGGAAAAGCTTCAGACCCGCTATACTGGAGGCACTGTTCTCCATTTATTTTTAGGGGAACAAATCCAGGATGTGGAAGCGACTAAAACCCTGATCAAAAAAATTGCCCAAAATTTTAAACTGCCTTATTTTACATTGTCTCCGACATTCAGTGTTTGCCCATCCCATGGATATATCAAAGGAAATCAAAGCACCTGCCCCACTTGTAATGAAGAAACAGAGGTTTATTCTCGAGTGGTGGGATACCTGCGACCGGTTAAACAGTGGAACAATGGGAAGCGGGCCGAGTTTGATATTCGCAAGACTTATAAGATTGCGGCTTGAAAGCGTTAATAGATCGTACAAAAAAAATGCAAGGACGCGTAGAGACGTAGCATACTACGTCTCTACAAAAACAATTCATGTCAAAAACACTCATATTAACAGAAAAACCCTCAGTCGCCCAAGATTTTGCTCGTGCGCTAAATGTTAAGGGCAGACGAGACGGATACATTGAAAATAGTTCCTATGTAATTACCTGGGCGGTGGGGCATCTGGTTGAGCTGAAAAAACCAGAAGACTATCATCCACAATGGAAAGTCTGGAAACTGGATACCTTGCCCATAATGCCCAAATCATTTGAATACAGTCCTATTGATAAAACACTGCAACAATTTCAAATCATTCAAAATTTGCTCAACAAAGCACCCGACAGAATTATCATTGCAACTGATGCCGGACGCGAGGGCGAAGTCATTGCCCGAACCATATTGCTGATGTGCAATCGCTTGCAGAATGTTTCACTCTATCGTTTTTGGACAAGCCAGGCCTTGACCGATACTGTCATTCGTGATGCACTCAAGGAATGCAAACCTGCAACAGACTATGATCGATTGTGGAAAGCGGGTCAATCTCGGCAAATTGCAGATTGGCTTGTTGGGATGAATGGGTCTCGCGCTGCGACACTCAAAATGAACGATTTATTCAGTGTAGGACGTGTACAAACCGCTGTGCTGGCTCTTCTGGTGGACCGACGTCGTGAACGTGAAAATTTTAAACCTGAACCTTATTGGATTCTCAAAGCCTTGTTTAACAATCCAAAGGGAGAATGGTGGGGAACATGGTTCTGTAAACGCAAAACACGACTGCCAACTGAAGAAAAGGCCCAGGAAATTGAAAAAAAGGTCGCAGGTCAGGATGGCATTGTTCAATCTGTCAAAAAACAAAAAAAATCCGAACCGCCCCCCCAGTTATATGCATTGACAGATTTGCAGCGCGATGCCAACAACAAGTTTGGTTTTTCCGCTCAGCAGACCCTTCAATTGGCCCAGGATTTATATGAAAAGTTTAAATGTCTGTCCTACCCCAGAACAGATGCCCGGGTTTTGGGCACAAAAAATGCCGACCTTGTGCAATCCACTGTTTCTAAATTATCGACTTTTTATCCTGGTATATTTGATGGTGTTCAACCGCGTCGCATGAAAAATACATATCGGCGGGTATTCAATGATGCCAAACTCACAGATCATCATGCATTAATCCCCCTTTCACCACTACCATCACAAGCAACATCAAACCATGAAAAGATATATAAGCTTGTACTCAAGCGTTTTGCTCAGGCGTTTCATGCAGATTGCCAGTTTGAACAAACTGAAATAATCACTCTGGTATGTGATGAAACCTTTCGGACAAAAGGGAAAGTCATCCTGGTTCCTGGCTGGCGTGTCCTTGAATCCAATGCCCCAACAAAACAAAACAGTCAGCGCACTGATGACGATGTGGAAGAACAAGATCAATTGCCCCCTTTAATCAAAGATGATCCCGCGCATGTCCAGGAAACAAGCTGTCTGAAAAAACAAACCAAACCACCACCCGAATACACTGAAGCGTCATTACTCCGAGATATGACCAATCCAGGACGATATGTATCAGAAGATAAGCTAAAAAAAATATATCGGGGAGATATTGGTCTGGGAACGCAGTCCACCCGCGCCCAGACTATTGAAACCCTGTTATCCCGGAAATATATCATTCGTAAAAAACGTCAGGTACTGGCAACAGACAAAGGATGTATGCTGATTGATACCTTGCGTCAGTTTGATTTAACAAAAAAAATAACCTCTCCTGAAGAAACTGCGCGCTGGGAAATGCAACTTGACGATATTGCGCGCGGAAATGGTTCTGATAATGAATTTTTAGACAGTATTAAGGCGTTTGTGATTCAATCGGTTGAAGAGTTTAAAAGCCATACCATTCAGATTGATCACAGTAAATTGGGTAAGTGCCCGGCATGTGGCGGTAATATTATCAAAGGCAGAAAGGACTATGGATGTGCCAACTGGCGTGAATCAGATGGTGCATGCCGGGTTGTGTTGCGATCAAAACTTCATCATCGATGGATTACTCCCCATATGATTAAAGGTTTGCTCACTGACAATAAAATTGGCCCCTATGCCTTTTCAGACAAAGATTTCTCATATGGAACCATCCATTTGGAAAAACAGGCGGATACATGGACTTTGATTGCTAAAAAAGCCAAAAAGCCCCCCAAAAAATCAAAGCAGGCTTTGGCTGAATGTCCCATGTGTGGCGGTAATGTTATTACCACACCCAAAGCTTATGGATGCGCCAATTGGAAAGATATTGATGGCGGATGTAAATTCACCATCTGGAAAACAATTGCCAAAAGGGATATCACACCTGATGAAGCCATCCAACTGATAGAAACTGGCACAACTGATTTATTGCAAGGATTTAAGTCAAAAAAGGGAAATGATTTTAGTGCCCGGTTGGTGCTTCAGGAAATTGATGGAAATAATGTATTAAAGGTAAAATTTATTTTTGATGAAAACACCCCGGATTATGGTACTTAACCAACATTAAATGTTATTCACTCATGTGATATGATTAACTTGAATAATCATATCATAATTTGATATGATTAACATATGAAAACCGATCAAGAATGGATATGGCAACAAAGCAAATGCCGAGTTCGTATGCTCTTAGCCTGACAGAAAAATGGATCCGAGCAACATCTCAGGTTGCCCGGATTGTAATGACAACCAAATCTTATGCGGTTGCGGGTGCAGGTTTCAAGTTTTGAGCATAGGATTGTCCCTCTTGAAACATTTCTCTGTAATAATCTTTAACTTTCTCAGGGTCAAAATTTAACAGCGTGCCCCCGGTAGCAAAGTGTTGAGAAAAAACTTTTCCAACAGCATAAGTCATGGCACCGGCAGTAACAGGAAGTGCAATAGCGCCAGTAGTTGCACCAATAACTGGTATAACTTTTAGTAAACTGGCAAGACCAAAACCAACAGGCACTGTCATTCCACCACCAACAAGTGCGCCGATCAGGCTTTTACCTTTTTCTTTTGAAAATGGTATGTTGTAGGCCAATGCCAGTTTTCTTAACAGGTTAAGCTGAACGCCTGTTACAGCAATGAAATCAACGAGTGGCATTGGAATTAATCCAAAGCCCATTGATCCCAATACATGGTTTCTAATAAGCCTATCCAGCTCTTCTTTTGTTGGTTCTACGAATTCTTGTACATTTTTTGACATAATTTTTTCCTTTCATGGTTTTATTGTTCTTATTGTGAGTTTGGGCCAGACCTTGATTGTTGAGTGTTGGGTTGATTTATTTGCTGTAGCAAACAAGTCAACTCAACAATCAAGGTCTGACCCAAGCTCAACGGGTGAAATGTTTAACACAACTTGATTTTTATTGCAACGAAATATAGCATCCTGCATATAATTGATTTAAATATATTTCATATCCTCTAAAAAAGGGAATTCTTTTCGGACATTTGCCACATCATCAATATTCAACTCAGTGACAAGATATGTCTGATTTTTTCCACCTCTGGAAAGGGATTCACCAGTTGGATGATAAACATGAGAACCGCCAGCATAAATCAAGTCATTGCCATCTTTGCCTGTTCTATTAACGCCAATAATAAAGCATTGATTTTCAATGGCCCTGGCTTTTAATAATGATTCCCAATGATGCTGCCTGACTTCAGGCCAGTTTGCGATGACAAAAATCAGGGCAACATTCTTTGCAACCATTCTAAAAAGCTCTGGAAATCTTAAATCATAACAGATAAACATACTGCATCTGACATGATCTAATTCAAAAACAACCAGGTTGTTTCCTGGTTCGTAGAATTCATCTTCATGTGCAAATGAAAAGGGGTGGTTTTTGATATATCGCCCAATAACGATGCCATTTCGATTAATTGATATGGCAACATTCCTGGCTTTTGTATTTGCCTTTTCCGGATATCCAGCGATAACATTTATCTCAAATTGTTTTGCCAATTCACATAATTTTGAAACTGTATGGCCATCTCCTGGCTCAGAAATAGCGTTGATATTCATTGAAAAACCAACATTAAACAATTCAGGAAAAACCACTATGTCGCAACCATCATTTTTAGCAGTATGAATAAATTGTGCTGCCTTGCGAAGGTTTTCCTGTTTGTTTTCCCATGCAATATCCATTTGTATACTTGCAATTTTCATTTGGATCCTCTGAAATTATTTTCAATATTGTATTTCATTCTTAAACCAAAGCTCATTGGGGTTGCGGCAAATTCCACGTAACTTAAGAATTAAGAAATTAAGAATTTAAATAGTCCAAAGGGCTTTTCACATTCATTTTCGTATCCAAGAGATGGAGGTATATTTCTGTTGTTTTAATATGTATGACAGGTAACACGTTTATTTAAATTAATGAGATATTACCTGCTTCACTTCATCCATAGACATGACAACAGGCAAAGAAGTTCGTTTTTGTGCTTTTATGGGTTGGATGTTATCATCAATATTAATATGCAAAACTTCGCGAAAAAGAAAAACAATTGCGGTAGTGGCTTGCTGCTGAGTAGCAGCAGAGATTGTCCTCTCAACAGCCAGATAAGACAGAAACTGCTCAATTTCCGCTTTGCCCATGTATTTAGGATGTTTTTCATAGTTATAAAATTTTAGAAATCGAACAATCCAATCACAATAGATTTTTTCAGTACGATAAGTTTAGTGACGATATCGTAACACCTGTACCACTTGATCCATCAATTTTAGATTTGGATCGGGCTTAAACTTTAGAAAACCATTCATAATAACACAAATTGTTCTATATTTTACAAATATACCTTAATTTCGTTTGTACTATTCCTTAAATATAGCAAATTTTGCAATCTTTGTAAATTTTAATCAGACATATAATTACAATTATTTGCATATTTCAACAATAGTAATAAAACTTTTCATACTATTAATCAATTATTGTCAAATTTGTCGTTAATCCATCTTCAAAAAATGCACGAATATTTTGTCGGAATCCAAATGTAGAATTTTTCAGAATTATGCGCCAAATATTAATATATTTTAATTATATTATAAAAAATTGTTTATAATATATGGTAAATATCTGCATTTTTGACTTTGAATAAGAAAAAAATATGTTGTTAGTTTATATCATAAAAATTTGTATATGATATTTTAAAAATATATATGAAAATGACATAGAATTTAAAAGATAAAAGGTTATGTCACATACAATTCGTTATACTATAGATACACAAAACTGTAATATTTTTTTTACAATCCCAAAATTTAATATATTTTTATAAACTCTATCAGCTTTTATGTTAAGCAAATCAAGGGCAATAACTTAATAATTTAATTGATTAAATTTTCTTTAAAAATTTTGAAAATATTTCTTGACAGATACGATTTGTTGATTGTAAATTTGTTTACAATAAAATTATGTCATTAAAAACAAATTTTTATATACATTAAAATTGTTATGTCAATTACATATTGAACTAAATCGCTAACGTTAGAAACCTTGCCTTCTCGAAAAATTTTTTCACCCCCAAGTAATCATTTCAACTAACAACGATTTGATACAACATACCACTTAAATTATTGT
>Ga0272440_1000864_pt1 | contig 25530 bp, 20 predicted proteins | sample SSMMMBAug17_FD_192440 | JGI IMG/M metagenome (GOLD analysis project Ga0272440, IMG submission 192440) | Marine sediment archaeal communities from Little Sippewissett salt marsh, Falmouth, MA, United States - SSM-MMB-Aug17 | ecosystem: Environmental > Aquatic > Marine > Wetlands > Sediment ...
TTGATCGCCTTTTTTTTGAAGAGATATCAGGCAATAATCTTGCAGATAATACTGAAGAAATAACCGATACATCACTGTCCAGATCAGGAAAACCCTGGACAGCGCAGGAAGAAAAGCGCATGATCAAGAAAAAAAATGAGGGGATGACGATTCAGGAATTGTCTGTATTGTTAGGGCGATCTGAAAATGCTGTCAAAAAAAGATTGGGGAGACTGAAGTGATTCAGCCAATCGGGAGTTGAGCCAGCAACAAATAAATCAGACGCAATGAAAAATAGAGACTCAAAAAACAATATGTAAGCAGTCATAAATTTTCGGGTAGATCGTAGGCAAGAAAAGGGGACGCCCTTAACTTATTAACTTAAATTTAAAATCAACTTATCCAGACTTGGAGGGCGAACATACTGTTCGCCCCTACATTGGTTTGGCTCATAGGCTTGGTTTCGTTTTGACCTGCAATTTTGGTTACACTCAAATTATTTCATAAAGCCCTGCCCAAACGCTTTAGAGTAAAGATCCTGAGCAATAACACAATCGGTTATATTTTTTTACAAATTCCGGGGACACCTTACTATCGGGGCTAAGAAAATTTTGTAAATGTGTTTCCCCAACTTGTTCATACGCCCTGTCTCATTGGTGTAGTCATTGCAATGTTGAAATCTGGACGTATTGTTTGATGCCCAATCATGTCCATTTCGTTCGATTACAACAGATCTTTTAAATAAAACACTTTAAGTCCCTTTAGGGACGACAGAGAATAGCCTGGGGTTTCAACCCCAGGCGGTCGAAATATTTTGGGATGATCGAACCTACCTTGACGTTCACGAACAATTACCGGGTATTTCAATTCAATAGATTTCATAATTATCAATTTCAACTCCGACCACTCGGGATGAAATATTTCGGTATCAGCATGACCATCTGGGATTGAAATATTGCGGTTCAATTTCGACCGCCTGGGGTTGAAACCCCAGGCTATTATCTGTCGTCCCTATCGGGACTTATAGTGTCTTGTTATAAAATGCTCATTCGTTCGATTACAACAGATCTTTTAAATATAACACTTTAAGTCCCTTTAGGGACGACAGATAATAGCCTGGGGTTTCAACCCCAGGCGGGTCGAAATATTTTGGGATGATCGAACCTACCTTGACGTTCACGAACAATTACCGGATATTTCAATTCAATAGATTTCATAATTATCAATTTCAACTCCGACCACCTGGGATGAAATATTTCGGTATCAGCATGACCATCTGGGATTGAAATATTGCGGTTCAATTTCGACCGCCTGGGGTTGAAACCCCAGGCTATTATCTGTCGTCCCTATTGGGACTTATAGTGTCTTGTTATAAGATGCTCATTCGTTCGATTACAACAGATCTTTTAAATAAAACACTTTAAGTCCCTTTAGGGACGACAGAGAATAGCCTGGGGTTTCAACCCCAGGCGGTCGAAATATTTTGGGATGATCGAACGGACGTATGTACAGTTTAGGGGAAGTGAATTTCATACAAGGAATGCTCGATTTCGGCAACCCCAAGAACAGCGTTGGGCTTTAGCCCATAGCCGTCAGGCTAAGACAAACTCGCTCCGGTGCTCGTTCCCAGGCTCTGCCTGGGAACGTGTTCTTGGCGGCTCTGCCGCCTGTTAAGTTCGTAGGTGGCAAGGCCACCTCGGAAAACGTTCCCAGGCAGAGCCTGGGAACGAGCACCGGAGCGAGTTTGCGCTTATATAAATAAAATTAAAATATAACATGCTAATTGATATTTGACAAATTGTTATTGTGTTATTGTGGTTTTTTTCTTGGTCGCCCCCATTTTCCAAATAATGAATAAAATAACCTTGTATTTTCTTCATTATTTGATTATATTCCAAATATTATTTTATAAGACATATTTATATGAGGTTGCGTTTTTTATCCCGTATTTTTTCAAAAGTTTGATAATAAAGATTTTCAAAAGGAATATGACCAATGTCAAAACAACTGAAACGACGCATTGATCATTTTTTCGTTCAATGGAAAAATAGCAGTTTTCGTCGTCCGCTTTTAGTACGTGGCGCCAGACAGGTGGGAAAAACATTTTCTGTTATCCACTTTGCTGAAACATATTTTTCAAACTATGTGGTACTAAATTTTGAGGAACGTCCAGAACTGAGTAGTTGCTTTGAAAGTTTTGATGTCAAAGAAATCATTGAACGAATATCGATTATTACAAATTCTACGATCCATCCTAAAGAAACACTTCTTTTTATGGATGAAATACAGGACTGCCCATCTGCAATTGTTGCCTTACGCTATTTTTTTGAAAAAATGCCAGACTTGCATGTTATTGGAGCTGGCTCATTACTGGAGTTTGCAATTAAAAGTAGTGAATTTAGAATGCCAGTTGGACGAGTTGCATCGGTATATATGGAACCACTAAACTTTTCAGAATTTTTGGATGCAACAGGTCACTCAAAGTTAAATAAATATTTAAGTGAGGTCACATTAAGCAAAGGTATAGAACCGGTTTACAAAGATACGCTTGAAAGACTACTTCGAAAATATATGATTATTGGCGGAATGCCTGCAGTGGTTTCTGCCTATGTTTCTGAAGCAATACCACGAGAAATACAACTATTACAAACATCTATCCTCCAGACATATCAAGCAGATTTCTCAAAATATGCAACAACAGCCCAACAAAAATATTTAAAAGATATTTTTGTATCAGTACCGCGATTAACAGGAGCAATCTGCAAATATTCCCATATCAATCCAAACGTTCAATCGCGTGATTTAAAACCTGCATTAGAACTTCTGGCTGATGCGCGTTGTATCTATCCGGTTTATCATTCTGCTGGTCATGGTGTGCCTCTTGATGCACAAGTGAATATCAAAAAATTTAAACTTTTATTTTTAGATATCGGATTGATGCAGCGTCAACTGGGACTGGAAGCTGAATTGACGATGAATACAGATATCATGTGTATCAATCAAGGAAGTGTTTCAGAGCAATATATCGGGCAGCAACTACTTGCAGAAATGGATTGTATTGAAGAAAAATGTATTCATTTTTGGATAAGAGAAGCCAGGAACAGTCAAGCTGAAGTGGACTATCTGATCTCTTTGAATCATCATGTTTATGCAGTTGAAGTGAAATCTGGAAAAACAGGTCGATTGAAAAGTTTACGTATTTTTTTGGATGAACATCCCAATACCCCATTTGGAATCCGATTTTCATTGCACGAACTATCATTCCATGATCAAATATTATCTATCCCTCTTTATATGGCAAATCATTTCAAAAGGCTTGTTTTAGAACTTAGTTGAATCTCCTTTGGTGCTTTGGGGTCATAGCCGTCAGGCTAAGGCAAGCTCGCTCTGATGCTCGTTCCCAGGCTCTGCCTGGGAACGTTTTCCGAGGTGGCTCTGCCACCTACGAACTGAACAGGCGGCAGAGCCGCCAAGAACACGTTCCCAGGCAGAGCCTGGGAACGAGCATCAGAGCGAGTTTGCCTTAGCCTGACGGCTATGGCTTTGGGGTCGGTCCGCCCCCCAGAACAATAATGCTGAAAAATCGCTTATAAATAACAAAATCAGTCAATCCATTTCAAACATGATTATGCATTATGGGCGACCCCAATTGCCTTCTTATTCGTATTTTTTATTGATTTTTATCTAATCCATGCTAATATGATCAAACTAAATTTTTTTAGAAGGGTGGAAACAGGTTAGCGTACAATCTTAATACCGGTTTTCGAGTGTAGGACGAATCTTGTGGGTCCTTATCTCTTCTTCGTTTATTCAATTGAATTTTTTCCTACACCTGTAAATACGCCTGAATGATCCCTTATTTGTGTCCTTTCGGTAAACGTGCTTGACTGATTGATTTATGAATTATTCACAATCCTGCTTGCTAACGCGCGCGGCTCTGATTCGGTAACGCGCGGCTCTGATTTATTAGCTTGCCTGGTATCAGAGCCGCGCGCGTTAGCAAGCGGGATTGTGAATAAGCCACAAGTCAAGCATGCTTGCCGGAAAGACACCTTATTTTTCGAGCTTTCCCAATAAGAGGAGTGGATATGCAATCATTCAATAGCTTCAAAATTTATTGTATTGCAATTATGGTAAGCATTGCTTTTGCAGCATTGCCTCATTCCGGTGAAACTTCAGAACATGCCTCTGAAGATGTTCCTATTTATAATCCACCAAACCCAGATGCAGACAAACGCAGACTCGAAGCGGGTGACGCTGAAGGTGCAAACAGAGGGGTTCGGGTACGTGGGGTGCGTGTCAGAGGTGTGCGTGTCAGAAGTGCGACCAGAGGCGGTGGGATGTCTGACAGCTTAACTGATGATCTTTCAGATATGTTTGACTCAAGCGTTAAGCAAAAAGAAACTGACCATAAACAACATGTATCATTTCCAAAACGACTGGCACCCATTGCATCAGAACATACCGGGTTTACATCAAGCAACCAACCCAGTTTGTACTGGTATATTTCTGCGGCATATTCAGGTTCAATGGAATTTAAACTCAATGAACCCAGGGTCAGTCAGCCGGTTCTCTCTGTGGAACTCAGCGGGTCCAAAACTGAAGGTATTTATGGTATTAACCTGAAAGACTATAATGTAACCCTAAAACCAGACATTGAATACGAATGGTTCATTACAATTATTACCGATCCTGTAGAACGATCCGGAGATATTTATGCCAGTGCGACCATTAAGTATGTTAAACCGCCTGATGAGTTAAGTGTTAAATTTAATGAAGCCTCTTTGTCTAAACGCTATTATGTTTATGCAAAAAATGGATATTGGTATGATTCCATTAGCTCTATTTCTCAACTAATTGAGCGATCTGCAACAAATAAAAAATTTCGCTTACATCGGGCAGCACTATTGAAACAGGTTAATTTACCCAAAGCAGCCAAATACGATTTGAGTCTAATGAATGTTCCATAAGGAGTCAATATCAATCGTGACTAAGACACTCAGCACAATTGCGGCCCTATGCATATTAATGGGTTTGATCGTCCTTTACAATGGGCATGCATTGGCACAAGACCAGAATGGTATATTAATTGTTCCATTTACCATAAACGACAAAATTCAACAGCCCCTGCTAAAAACAATGATCGGTGATATGCTTTTTACCCGACTCAATGCCGGTCATTGTATGACTGTCAAAGAATATCGCCATATGCATCCACAGGCCTCTGAGACACTTGATGTGGAACAGGCTAAGAAAGTCGCCCAAAACAATGGCCTGACGCACATTCTTGTTGGCAGCGTCTCTATTTTTGGTGGACAATATAGCATTGATGCACACATTTGGACAATACATGATCAAAAACCCTATTTTTCTCATTCAGTTATGGCAGTTTCAGAAAAAGCAGTCATTCCAGAAATCCATCAATTGTGTCTAAGGTTGAAAGAAGCCATCTGCAAAAAATCGTCAAACCCTCAGGCACAAAAAGAAAAAATAGGTGCTTTTACATATGAAATATTTCCACGCCTGGATGTCGCAATTCAATGCCTTAGTGTTGCGGATGTAAACCAGGATAATCGCCCAGAACTGGTTGCATCGGATAATCACAGCGTTTATCTTTTTGATTTATCCACTAACCCGCTCAACCTGTTATCACACTATGATGCTGACAATACACATAACATTATATGGTTAGATGCCGCAGATATGGACAATGATAGTCGCCCTGAAATATATGTTACTGCTGTACATCGATTGGGAGGCCATCTTGTTTCTTTTGTACTGGAATGGCATCAGGACCAGTTGAATGTTATTTTACATGATGAACCTTATTATTTCAGATGTTACCATCGGTACGATGGCACCATGCAATTGATTGGTCAAAAACAAGCAATGACTCATTTTTTTGCCAACAAGGTCTGTTTGTTAAAATACTATGGCCAAAAACTGTTTGTTGATACTGTGCAGGCTATTCCTCCTGACAGTCATTTTGCATCATTTCATCAGGGAAATTTTACCGGCCCTGAAAAAGATTATGTCATTGTTCGACCCAATAATCAGATTGAAATACTGGATCATGCCCTTAGACGAAAATGGTTGAGTGAAACATTATATGCAGAATCAAAAAAAATGATCATCTTACCCAGACAAACCGCTCAAAAAGCCCCACATCAAGAAGAATCATTTAAATACCTCAATCAACGCATTCAGGTCGCTGATGTTGACTCGGATAATATTGATGAAATCATTGTATCAGAACAGAATGCAGTATCAGGATCTCGTCTGTTTAAACGTTATCGACAGTTTCAAAGCGGTATGATTACCTGTCTAAAATGGAATGGACTGGGCATGATTCCCCTGTGGAAAACACCAAAAATAAGTGGGTATATCAGCGATTATATCTGGTTTGATAAAACAGGTAAGGGGACAATGTGTGTTGCTGTGGCGGCAATTTCAAAAAAATTCGTGTTTAAGTCTGCAACAACGCAAATTTTGTTGTTTGAGTATATCCAGTAAAATATTACTGTTTTTTGGGCCTAAATAAACGATTACAGCTTTTAAAACATTCAATAATACCAAAAACGATAATGCCTGTAGCAACAAGCAAACATTTGAAAACTATACAGCTAAACCATAATATCAAAACATAGATTTCAGTTTGACTATTGTTCATCATTGTCAATTGATCTATAGGAATTTTGTCTAGTAAATTATTGACATATTGCTCATCAGGATGTTGATAGTCTTGCATTCCATAGATATTGACCGAATATAAAAGAACAATACTGCAACATATCCCTAATACTTTGATATTCTTGGTAAAAGTATTCATGAAAAAGCCTTTCTAAGGGGTATTTACTATTGCAATATAGGTAAAGGCAAATTTCATGCCACTTTTTTTTGGGCGTTATCAGTAAATGAAATGAGTGTAACCAAAATCGACTGAATTCTGGGAACACGATCCTTATTTCTTGACATAAAATCTTATAATATAACATTTATTATCAAAAAATAAGGTCATGTCCCCGGAATGCAGTCTATTTTGGTTACACTCAAATGAAATACACAAAGGAGATCATAATGCCATCACAAAAACTGATATCCTGGAATGTCAATGGTATTCGTGCTGTCGAGAAAAAAGGGTTCATTGAGACAGTCAGCCAATTGAATCCGGATATAATCGGCATACAAGAAACAAAAGCACAAAAAGACCAGTTATCAAATGACTTATTGAACATAGACGGCTATCATTCCTTTTGGAATAGTGCAGAAAAAAAAGGGTACTCCGGTGTAGCGGTTTATACAAAGGAAAGTCCGCTATCGGTTTTTAATGGCATTGACAGCCCTGCTCATGATCAAGAAGGCCGTGCCATTACACTGGAATATGATAACTTTTATTTGATCAATCTATATTTTCCAAATGCACAGGATAAACTCAAGCGAATTGATTACAAAATTGAGTTTAATGAAGCGTTTCTGGCCTATGTCAATCAAATACGACAAAACAAAACAGTGGTCATTTGCGGTGATTTCAACGTTGCCCATAAACCCATTGACCTGGCCAATCCAAAAAGAAATGAAAACAATGCCGGATATTCACCAAAAGAACGTGCGTGGTTTACGCAATTTATTGAAGCGGGTTATGTGGATACATTTCGAGAATTTAACACTCAGCCAGAGCAATACACATGGTGGAGCTATCGGTTTAAAGCCAGAGAAAAGAATATTGGATGGCGGATTGATTATTTTTGTGTGGATAAAAACAGCCTGCATCGTGTGAAAAATGCGTGTATTTATTCAGATATTTTAGGTTCAGATCATTGCCCTGTTGGTATCAGCTTTCAGAGCGACTGAAATGATGGCAGACCTAAGTCTGCCCCCAACTCCCTGAAGTGGCATGATATTTCTGAAAACAATTGACATACATCACCAGACATTATAGTTTCATGAAAATTTCATGGATAAACCAATCCAAGTATTATAAGGAGATAATTGATATGCGACGCGTGGTATTCAATCAAAAAGGCGGTGTGGGCAAAACCACAATTACTTGTAATCTTGCTGCGATTTATGCCGCTAATGGCAAAAAAACACTGGTCATTGACTTAGATCCCCAAAGCAATTCAAGTCAGTATTTACTGGGTGATAGTTATTATTCTATGGAACAGACTGCTCTTGATTATTTTAACAGCATGCTCACATTCAATCTGTTTGGCACTGATCCCAATGATTTACCCAAGTTTATTCATCAAACGCCATTTAAAAACCTCTATATTATGCCAGCACATCCTGATCTGGATGATTTACAGGGTAAGCTTGAAGCGCGATATAAAATGTTCAAATTGCGACAATCTCTTGAAATGCTTTCAGATTATGATTATATATTTATTGATACACCACCGGCACTCAATTTCTATAGTCGGTCGGCCTTGATTGCTTCGGATGCCTGTCTGATCCCATTTGACTGTGACCATTTTTCTCGTAACGCTTTATACCGCTTGCTCAACAGTGTGGCTGAAATCCGGTTCGATCATAACACAACTCTTGAAGTTGAAGGCATTGTTGTCAATCAGTTTCAGGCACGGGCGAGGCTGCCCAAAGTAATTGTGCAGGAACTTATTGATGAAGGGCTGCCGGTCATGAAACCATATATTTCATATTCTATCAGGATCAGAGAATCCCATGATTATGCAAAGCCCATGATTCATTTTGATCCCAATCATAAAATTACTGAAGAATATACCCAATTATATCAAAGTTTAAATCAGGTAAAAACAACTCATATATAAAATAATATTATGAACACACAACTATTTTGTAAACAATCTCACTGGATTTCGTCCCTGACACATTTCCTGAAAATAAAGCGAATCTTTGTGCTTTCAGGAAACATAAACGATACAGTTTTGTATGAAACCAATCAGACTGTCAAAACAATGGAAATCAACCAGTTTTTGTTACAGCTGTTGATTGATAATGACTATCGCATTGTAGTGTTTCATGATGACAATGATCAATTTGTTATTCCTGATGCGTCTCATGAGCAATTATTTGACAAGATTGACAATGAAAATTCTCGAGATAGCAGCCTGTTAATGAAACAAGATTCCTATCCAGGGGCATTGATACTGCGTTTTATTAGTGAACAATCCAATCCAACCTTTGATATTTTGAAAAAAGCATTGGCTCAACTGTCCATGACCGGTCATCCTCACAATATGATTGTGTGTTTGTTCGATACTCCCAAATCTGTGCCCACATGGTTGTATCATAACTATGCCACAGTTCACTCCATCGATATTGGCATGCCATCGGAAAATGACCGGCAATTATTTCTTTCCTTGATATCTGATCAGTTTTATCCATCTGAGCCCCTGCTTTCAAACGACGAAAAAAGCGGATGCATTAAACAATTTGCGCGAATCACACAGGGCTTGATGCTAAGTGAACTCCAAATTTTAACGAATATTTCCAGGCAGTATCAAATCAGCATAGAGCGGTTTCATCAACTGGTTCGCCACTACAAGTTTGGTACTCAAAGTGAATCCTGGGCGTCCATTGATTCTAAAACGTTTTCGCATGCACAAACAATGCTTAAAGATCGTATCAAGGGGCAGGATGAAGTCATTCATGCAGTGATTGATACCTTGAAACGCGCATCAATTGGCCTGTCAGGCATTTCTGCCGGGAATCAAATCAATGCACCTCGGGCGGTTCTGTTTTTTGCCGGTCCAACAGGTGTTGGTAAAACTGAGATGGCAAGATGTATTGCAGATATATTTTTTGGTGATCAGGCCCAATTATTTCGTATGGATATGAATGAATTCTCCGAAACTGGCGCTGAACCCCGAATATTTGGGGCACCTCGGACATCTGATCAGGATGCTATGGATGGATGTCTCATACGTCAGGTTTCTCAATATCCCGCCTCAATGATTGTCTTTGAAAATATTGAGAGTGCGCATCCAACAGTGCTGGACCGGCTCCCAAAAATTCTTACTGATGGATTCATTACAGGCCCAAAGGGCAATATGATCTTTTTTTCGGAAACAATCATTGTGTTTACAAGCAGCATTGGCTCTGCTCAGGGAAAAATTGGCGACAAAAAGTACGATTTTACCGAAACCGGTTTTATGCCCAAGTATGAAATTGTTAAACAATTGATTCATATGACTGTTGAAGATCACTTTAAGATTAAGCTAAAACGCCCAAAATTATTCAATTGTCTTGGGGATAATATATTTGTGTTTGATTTTATTCGGGGACCTGTCATACCGGAAATTATCAAAAAAATGGTTCAGGATGTTATCAAAAGTGTTGCGCAACGAACTGGAATTACAATAAGCTGTTCTGATAACATTCTAGAGACCATTCATGAGTCAGTTTTAAGAAAAGATGTTCATGGGGCTCGCGGCATAGCCAATGTAATTGAACATGTGATGATTAATCCATTCAGCCGATATATTTTTGATCATCAAGGGCCCCTCGCTGAAAAACTTGATATTGTCGATATTCGGCGGATCCCCAATCAGTCTTTTGAATTGTATGAAATTGTTATTGGCAATAATGATGATGATGATGATGATTATGATATTTTACATGATGTCGATTTAACAAATTTATAATGCATGACATAGATTATTTTACCTGGAATTATTGCTTATGAAAAGGACACTGATACAAAAAATGATTCACTTGCCAGTCCTGTTGATAATTTACATATTTGCATTGGGGCCTGCATTATCCCAAATGGTAACCACTGATAGACAATCAACACCAGCAAGAACGCCATCACCTGTACGCATTATTGCAGCCTATCAGGCAACTGGTAACATTCAATCAAGCCAATGGACCAAACGCGGTAATCGATCATGGGTGGGGGAGCTATACAAATTTAACATATTCAAACAATTTGGCACCGATGAATTACAGAACTATGATGTTACTGGTTATTATCCACACATTCAAAAAGAAGTTTTTGTGCATTTATATGGCAAACCCCATCGACGTGTATCTATGTATATCAATGTTCATGGGATTGCTGATCGCCCGGATGATTTGCTTTTTATTCAACCACCAGCCAATTCACCCAAATTCGTGCCTTTAAAAGCCAGTCATTTTTTTATTCAAAATTCTCATCCCACATGGATTCATGAAGGCAAAAAATATCGAGATTACTTTGGTTACTGGCATCCTGTGATTCATTTGTATTTTTTAGGTTCAGAATTTGATCCCCCTAAAAGAAGTATCCCCAAACCGCTTACACAAACAACAGCCAAACCAGGTTCTCCACTGACAAGCGATTGGAATATTTTTGTACCCCAACAATCTATTATTATCATTGATGCCACTGATGATGATCGACGATATATTTCATTTAAAAAAAGCAGAGAAGCTGTTCTGGCATATTTAATGCGTATTCGATGGGATCAGGATCAGACTATCAGTAAGTATTTAAAAATAGCATCTGCCTTTGAGGGCCATTTGAAACACCTGTCATCCATTGATGATATTCAGTCTGAGCATCCAAAAATTATGGCTCCCAGTTCGTTGAAAGATCAATTAAGAAAGGCATTTTCATCCTTTGAAGCAATTGATGGGCCCAAGCATGTCATTTATATTGTTTCCGCAAAACGTGCGGATGTTATCACACCATATAATTTGGATAATCTTCAGTTGGACACCAGGCAACTAAAAAGTGAGGATAAGCGATTTCATTGCATTGTTGTGGGAGATTATGGTGGGAATTCATTACAACAATTGACAGTCCTGCTTGATGGCGATTTTTATCGTTGCAATCAAAAAAAAGAAATTGTTAAAAAGCTTAAAGCGATTTTGCATGACAGGGGGTAGCTACCATTGCCGTCAGGCTAAGCGCAAACACGCTCTGGTGCTCGTTCCCAGGCTCTGCCTGGGAACGTTTTCCGAGGTGGCTCTGCCACCAACGAACTGAACAGGCGGCAGAGCCGCCAAGAACACGTTCCCAGGCAGAGCCTGGGAACGAGCATCAGAGCGAATTTGCCATAGCCTGACGGCTATGGGGTAGCTACTGCTATATAAACTTTCAACTTTCATTCGACATTGAGTGATTCTTGATATATATTAATAAATAACGCCAATTCCCTGGCTAAAGAGCTAGAAGCACTTAAGGGGGTATGTTCTTAACCCTGAAAGGGCGTTAATTGGTATTTAAATATGAACTTTTATAAAGGAGGTATCGTGATAAAACGATTAATTAAACAATTATGTTTGGTATTGGCTATTTGTATGTTTGCCGCCCCTGTTTTGGCTCGGATGAATGCGCCCGATCCATTTCTTTACAAAAGACCATCAGAAATCTGGGATAAAGATAAATTCGAGGGCATGATGATGAATCCCTGGATTGTATTTGCTGCCCGGGAAGGCCTTCGATTGTATCAGCAGGCAGATGAGACCAGTCGTGTTACCTATACAGCGCTTTTTCTGGACAAATTTGAGGTCATGCAAAAAAAAGGACGCTATATCTTTGTTGAAAATGATGCTGCACCCGAAATTAAAGGGTGGGGCCGAATTGAACAATTCATTATTCTGCCCCATGCCATTAAAACAAAACATTCCATTACACATAAAGCGGTGTTAATCAATAAATTGAAACGCATTCAGGGAAGTGTGAATATTGTCAATCCATTGAATGCGCCCCATAAAAAGGCAACTCCCACAGGAAAACAGCTAAAAATTCTAGAATTTGCCAATATTTATTTGTATTATCCATCAGAAAGGAATCCCACTTACGTGCTGTTGGGAAAAAAACCATTTTTCTATCCATTTGAGGAAAATGCAATTGGTTCTGTTGAAAATACGATTCTTGGCTGGGTGCCAGCCGAGCGAGTTTTTACATGGGATACACGTGAGGCCTTTCAGCCCAGTAAGGATCGTGAGCACCCCATTTACTACTTTTCAAAGAAAGAAGATATACTTTCCTATTACAAAGAACATTCCAATGACAATGAATTCCCAACCTGTGATAATGTGCCCACCTGCAAAAAGCAACCAGATAAGGAATTGCTTGTTATCAGTCCGGATGTTGGCAGCAAGATAGACCGATCCCCATGGCCTTCAGAAGCATTTCGCTACGCCATTCTGGAACAAGGGGCATCACCCACTGAACCTTTTTTAATTGGGGTACCCGGTGCGACGCCTGATATCTCCAGAATTACGCAGCATATTGAAAAACAAAGTAAGGTATCTGAAGTTCGTGATGTTGTTTTTCTCATTGATGCCACAAAAAGCATGGAACCCTATCTTGTATTGGCCGGTAAAATTGCCAAAAATATTATGGATAAATTTCGATTAAAAAAAGATAAGTTAAAAGAAATTGGTGAACTTCGATTTGGGGCAGCCATATATCGGGATTATGCTGATGAACTGCCCTATCAGTATGAGGTCGTTGAAGACCTTACTACCCAGGTTCGTCTCATGAAAAAAAGATTGGAGAATATTTCGGTTCGGCGAAATTTTGAACGTCCCAATGATCCTGCCTACTATCCTGAAGCTGTTTTTCAAGGGATTGTGCATAGTGTGCGTGGGATGAACTGGAAACAAGGGTCCAGAAAACTGATCATTCATATTGGTGATGCCGGTAATCACAGTCGGGGTCAGGATCGATATAAAGAAAACTATATCGCCCGATTACTGGTTGATCACGATATTTCATACAGTGCCATCTTGATTACCAGTGATACAAAAAATCGGGGCCGCATTGCAGCGCGCAAATTGTTTTGCAAACAAACCCGAACAATTATCAATGAAACCGCTCAAATCTGGTGGGAAGAAGTGGCTAAAATGGAAAATGATCGTATTTTACCAGTGGAAAAAGCCATTGAAATTAAAGAAGATCTGGAGAAATTGATTGATAGTGCCGGTGATTTGGATTGTTGCCAAAATGATTTGTCCTGCTGTCCATGTGGAAATCGCAGGTGGACATTGCGATGTGTGAGCACAGATCATGATTATGAACGAACCATTTCCAAACAAATTGATAAATTGGCCAATCAATTGTTTGAGGTAAAATCCATGCTTGAAATATTCAGAACCGGACGCATCCCCTCCCTTGCCAAAAAACAGCCGGTCAAAAAACAACCAGAAGCACCCCAGGAGACCAGTGTCTCTTATCGTCCTCAATTGATGCCCGGGGTGGTTAAAAGTCTGGTTAAGCGGATTGGTGAAGACTTGATCAGTCGGTTGAATGATAAAGAGGTTCGGCATAAGGTTTCACTGGTGATTGGTTCGGATATGTTAAACAATTTAAGTAATCCTGATGTACGCAAAGAGGCAATTGAGAAACTGGGCACCCATGAACTGAGCAAATATCTTAAAGCTGATGCACAATTTTTTACACGTGCCTATGTTATGCTAAAACGACCTGGGAACAAGTTTAAAAACGATCCAGATCAAATGACAAAAATGGTTATATTTCAAAGAAAAGAACTGGAACGACTCCTTCAGCCGCTGACAATTTTCAAGGAAAAATATCACTGTCAATTGCATCCAGGCAATATAAAACGTATCTGGCGTGATTTCATGCTGGCCATTATTGGTGAATCTGACGAGGAGTACATTGATCCACAAATAAAAAATGCCAGCTTTGAAGAGCTTTACAAGCAGCAATATGGTATTGCCCTCAGAAAAAATCATCCATTACTAAAAATATCTTATGTGAATATTGATGCAGGGATGATTCCATCCGGAATTGATATCGGGGCCTTGCAGAAATATTTGTGTAATTCACAACGCCAGTTGAAAAAATTGTATGATAGCAGTGAACGCTTTTTTAAAGTGTTTGGTGATGAGTATATATGGGTTGAGGCAGATGTTTTGCCTTAAACGTTGTAATTAACAATAAGGAAGCATCACAGAATATGTTCCCACGCTGCGCGTGGGAACCACTTTTTTTTATTCTACCCAAAAACTGATGATTGCTTGCTTAAACTGAAAGAAAGGAAAATTATGAAATTCCATTCATTATCAGTATTAATTGTTGCATTGGCACTGGCTATCCAGTGCCAGGCAGCCGAATTAATTCTTGACACCCAGGATTTTGCCCCATATTCGTATTTGGAAAATGGTCAGGTTGCGGGGCCGGCAGCATCTGTAATCCGGCAGATATGCGCTGAAATGAATACCAGTTGTAATCTTCGATTGCAGTCATGGAAGCGCGCCCAATACAATGTTAAAAGAGGTAAAGCCCATGGGCTTTTTGTTCTGGCGCAGAACAAAGAACGTGAAAGTTGGCTCAATTTTTCATTACCCCTGTTTCAAGCCGAATATGGTATCTTTGTGCGAGAAGATAATGCCATGAAATTTACAGATGTCTCACAACTCAAAGGCTATATGGTAGGCGTCTATGGCCCATCAAATACATCAAAACAATTGGAAATGATTAATAAACAGGTGCCTGAAATGGAAATTGATCGCCGACCGGATGATATTGCTGGTTTTTTTAAGTTATATCATGGTCGAAACGATGCTGTTTTTTCAAACAAGGATGTTGGATGGGCAATTATTAAAAACAAAAAGTTAAAAGGCCTTCGATATGCAGGTGCCTATAAGAAAACATTGTATTATGTTGGCTTTTCCAAGAAAACAATTGATGATCAAATAGTCAAAAATTTTAACGATGCTTATATCAAACTCTATAAAAATGGCACCATCAATAATATCTTACATACCTATGATATGACGCCATTTACCTTAAATGAAAGTGAATTGAAATGAAACTGGCACAAATTTATTATCAAGAAAAGGTTCGTCTGGTAAAGGTTCGTGATGACGCATTGATACTTCTTGATTACAATGGGAGTATTGTTGACCTGATGAAAAAAAACAACTTAACCGGATTAATGGAACAAAATTCCATTCCTATTGAATCGGCATTTTTTTTGCCTCCTATTATGCACGCATCGAAAGTAATCGCCATTGGTTTAAATTACATGGATCACGCGGATGAATGTAATATGGCGATACCCAAGGAACCGCTGATATTTACCAAATTTTCAAGCAGTCTGAATGGACACAACCATCCAATATTTTGGAAAGAAAGCATTACACAACAGGTTGATTTTGAAGCCGAACTGGCAGTAATCATAGGTAAAACAGTGTATCAAAGTTCAAAAGATCAGGCTTATGATGCGGTCTTTGGATATACCTGTGCCAATGATGTCAGTGCCAGAGACCTTCAGTTTGGTGATGGCCAATGGGTGCGAGGTAAATCATTGGATACATTTTGCCCATTGGGCCCCTGGATGGTCAGTCGTGATGAAATAGATAATCCGCACTCTTTGGATATTCAGTGCAGACTCAATGGACAAATCATGCAGAAGTCCAACACTGATAAAATGATATTTTCCATTCCTGACTTGATTGTCTTTCTTTCCAATCATTTTACCCTGTATCCTGGTGATATTATTCTTACAGGGACTCCAGCTGGTGTGGGGGTGTTTCGAAAACCACAGGTGTTTTTAAAAGCCGGTGATACAGTTGAGGTTGAAATTGAAAATATTGGCATCCTGTCAAACAAGGCGGTTGTGAGCAACCAATAATATAGGTGACAAATGGATAAGATCGTGTTATAGATAATTTTTTTTTGTAAAAACTTTGCGTGTTATTCATGAAAACAGAATAACCTAAAATGGTAACAATTATATGGCTGATATACCATCAAAAACAACACAGGCGAATATTTCAGAATCCAAAGACACGAAACAGTTAGCAGGAGATATCAAAAAAGATATGACCTCATTATTGGATTCCATTGACCAGGAATTTGGGCAAACTTTTCGCCCTAAAGCAGCACCTGAGTCAGAACAATCCAAAAATGATACGCAACCGAGTCCACCAAAACCCACACCTCAAAAGCGGCCCATTCCTGAAGAAAACCAGACAGAGCGACGTCGCAATCCCCTGGCATTGGATCAATCGGCTGAAGAAATTACTCTGGCCAATATTGAAACCTACCTTCGCCAATGGCATCAGCTCACAGAGATGCTATATGAACATTTCAACACCAAAACTGTGGTGATATTGACATCAACCATTTCAGACATTACCAATGAAGATCTCAACCGAGACCGATTTCTGCTTCAAAAACATAATGATATCCTGTTTCCTTCAATTGAGCGGCATGGCGGACAAATTGTTCGAAGCAGTGGCAACACTGTTTTGGGCACATTTGAGGACCCTATAGCGGCCAGTCGTTGTGCCCTGGATCTTCAAATAGAAATTAATGAATACAATTGTTCCAAACGTGTTGAATTGAAAACCCGACCCATCAGGGTAAAAATTGGTGTTACCATGGGCCAGGTAATGATGGATGGTGAGCAGATGTATGGTGATGCTGTTCGTCAGGCAGCCATATTGCAACATCAACTGGATAAAGAAGAAATATTTATTTCCGGAAAGGTATATGAAGCGATTAAGCATGTAAAGGGTTTTACGTGTGAATTTTTTAAAAAAGTCAAATTGCGGGGGCGCAGGCGAACGATGGATATTTATGAAGTTCTGTGGCCCAAAATCGAATATGAAGAGCATCTGGTTGAAGAAGATGAATACCCTTATATGTGGGTTGAAGAAGTCAATTCACCCCTTTTTGGTTCCTGGGTTATTCTTGCAGCAATTCAGACATTTATTTTGATATTGTATTTGTTGCTGACCTGATAATCTTTCAGTGCTTTTTTTTTAGATGAACAAGGACAGAATCATGAAAAAAACTGGTGCAGAACTGGCATTGTTTGCCTTAGAGCAAATCGGTGTCAAGTATACATTTGGAATACCGGGTGTGCATAATACAGAACTGTATGATGCACTCAATTCATCAGATCAAATTACGCCGATTCTTGTGACCCATGAATGTGGTGCAGCCTTTATGGCCGATGCTGTCAGCCGAACAACTGACCATATCGGTACACTGGTCGTCGTGCCTGCTGCCGGCATTACTCATGCCATGAGCGGAATAGGGGAGGCTTTTTTGGATGGTATTCCCATGTTAGTGATAACTGGTGGTGTTCGTCGTGATTCAGGCAAATCTTATCAATTGCACCAGATAGATCATCAAAAATTAATTGGTGGTGTGGTCAAACAGGTCTTTCTGGCACAACACCATCGAGATATTATCAATGTTATTTATGACGCTTATGCCTTGGCCATCACTGGGACACCTGGACCGGTTTTTGTGGAAATTCCATCAAACTTGCTATTATTTCAAGATTCTGTTGATGATATGCCTCCATATCAACCCCCCTCCCACAAACGACCTTTGGATGCAATAAAAATCAAACAGGCGTCAACAATGCTCAAACAAGCCCGAAAGCCTGGACTGTATTTAGGATGGGGAGCGGTTCACTGTAAAGACTTATCCATTACACTTGCAGAACAGTTAAATATGCCGGTATCCACAACTTTACAAGGACTCAGTGCCTTTCCAGCGTCACATCCTTTGCATACAGGCATGGGTTTTGGTCAGTCGGCTGTGCCCGCAGCGCAAAACGCATTTGCCAGTTGTGACTGTCTTCTTGCCGCCGGAGTAAGATTCAGCGAGCTGGCAACTGCCAGTTATGGGCTTCCTGTTCCTGAAAATCTCATCCATGTAGATATCAATAGAGATGTCTTTGATCGCAATTATCAATCAAAAATTTCAATTCAAGGAGATACAAAAAATATATTTGAGGCATTACTAAAAGAATTGGATTCAAAAGAAATTCATAATGATAACAATGGGATACAAGCAAGAATTATTCAAGACAAAGCAGCATATCAGCAAGAATGGGCCAGTATGCCTGAAAAAAATCTGGTATCACCATATCATTTTTTCCAGGCATTGAATAAACGATTGTCCGATTCAGCATATATTGCTGTTGATGATGGCAATCATACTTTTTTAACAATGGAGTTGCTCCCAATAAACCAGCCACGACATTTTATTTCACCATCGGATTTCAATTGTATGGGATATTGTATTCCGGCTGCAATAGCAACAAAGCTTTGCCATCCTGACAATCAGGTGGTTGGTATTGTGGGAGATGGTGCTTTCATGATGACATGCATGGAAATTATCACAGCATCCATTCATCACCTTGGTGTGATCTTTTTTGTTTTTCACGATGGTGAATTGGGGCAAATCAGTCAATTTCAAAGTATACCATTGAATCGAAAAACCTGTACTATTCTTGGAGATATTCAACTTGATGGCATTGCTAAAGGCACTGGCGCTGCATTTATTGAGATCAATACCAATCGTGAAATAGATTCTCAAATGGACAAAGCCTTTCAAATATCTAAAACCGGTCAGCCTGTCATTGTTGATGTGAGTATTGACTACACCAAAAAAAGTCGATTTACAAAAGGTGTTGTAAAAACGAATCTCGGACGTTTTCCTTTGGGCGAAAAGGTTCGATTTATTGGCCGTGCAGTAAAACGTCATATCTTTGGTTAATTATTTGAGAATTCAAAATTACAAGGACAAAGTAAATGAAAGAATCACAAAGAACACTTAACACTGAAAAAATTGATCAACCATCAAAAACAGTCTATGTAACAGGTGTTTTGGTCATGTGTTTACTCTCCTTTTCCATTGGCATATTTGTTGACAATTTTTTCAAAACAAAACAACTGGGAGATAATCCGGTAAAAAAAGTCAACACCAATAGCATGAGATTGCCATCACAAAGCAATTTTCCCATACAGGATCAACAGATCTCTGAAAGCAGTGTGCGTTATAATTTTACAATGGCCTTTGAGCTGGGTGAATGTGGGCTATATGATAAAGCAGTGACCTATTACAAGCAGGCATTGGCATTAAAACCCAACGACACTTTGATTTTGCATAATCTGGCAATCAATTTACTCCATGCCGGCCGCCTCAATGAAGCCATTGCACGATTTCGAAAAGCGCTTAAATATAAACCAGAAGATCCCAAAACATTAAGACACCTGGGCTTTGCATTTGCAGAGTCCGGCCAATATGATAATGCGATCACATTTTATAATAAAGCCCTTGAACTGGACCCCAATGATGCGCAAACTCATAAATGGTTAGGTTTTGCCTGTATTGATTCTGGCAAAATAGAAACTGCGATAATCCATTTTGAAAAAGTCATCCATTTAGTACCTGATGATCCCTTTGCTCATGACAGTCTTGGGTTTGCTTATTTTTTGTTGGACCAGGAAACCAAAGCAATGGCGTATTGTCAAAAAGCGATCTCTCTTGCACCTAAGAACTTGATACTCAAAATGAATTTTTCAGAAATCGCTCTTATGACTGACAATTGGGATCGGGCCATTGAAATGGCCAGGCAAGCTTTGACTAAAAAGGGACTGTCATCAGCACACCACCTGGCCATGAGAATTATCAAGATGGTTGCCCTGGTGTGTCAGGGGAATCGCCAGCAGGCGCATGATGAAGCACAAATTTTCTTGACAATATACCCAACCATTCAATCCTTTGATGATTCCAAATGGAACTATTCTGGAATTAAAAGCTATATCAAAAAAACAAAGGCGCTGACTGCTTTGGATCGCCAATTTTTTCAAAACATGATTTCTATGGTACAGCCAACAATTTTGGAACTAAAAAAAAAGTCATCAGTTTTAAACCCTTATGATCTTTTATCTGACAACCAATCTTTAAATCAATGATAGCCAATACTGTGCCTGAAACATACACACATGTGCCTGTTATGCCTGAAGCAGTCATCCGGTTTATGCAATGTAAGCCCGGTAGAATTTATGTGGATTGCACTTTGGGTGGTGGCGGGCATTCAAAGCGAATTGTTCGTAACATCTTACCTGATGGACACTTAATCGCCATTGATCAAGATGTTATCGCCATTGAACATGCACAAAACAATTATTTCTCCAAAAATATGACCTTTTTTCATGACAATTTTAAAAATATTCGCTTTATATTGGATCGACATGGCATTGATAGCGTTGATGGCATCATTGCAGATCTGGGCTTATCATTGTTTCATATCCGGCAAAGTGGCCGTGGATTTTCTTTTATGAAAACTGAACCGCTGGATATGCGCATGAATCCTCATTCAAAATCCACAGCAAAAGATTTGATTGCAAATTTGTCTGAACAGGAATTGGCTGATATTTTTTGGTCCAATGGTGAAGAACGTTTCTCAAGGCGAATCGCTAAAGCAATTGTAAAAACACGAAACAAAAAAACTATCGAAACAACAACAGATTTATGTAAAGTGATCACAGATGTCATCCCTGTTAGCGTTCAAAAACGACAACGTATTCATCCAGCCACCCGCGTATTTATGGCACTCCGCATTGCAGTAAATGCTGAATTGGAAAGCCTTGAATATTTTTTGGATAATGTGTTATCATGCTTAAATCCAGGGGGGCGTGTATGTATCATCTCGTTTCATTCTTTAGAAGATCGGATTATCAAGCAGCGCATGCGACAGTGGGAGGCTCCCTGTACCTGTCCAAAGGATTTGCCAGAGTGCATCTGTGGAAAACAATCAAGTGGCAGATGTATTGTCCGAAAAGGAATAATTGCTTCTGCTGAGGAAATCTATCAGAATCCAATGGCAAGGTCTGCGCGTATGCGTGTGTTTGAAAAAATAGATGGTGAACCATAATCCCACTGCACTTTTTATATGTTTATGCAATTTATAAGGAAAGGATTTAAATCATGCCAGGTATAGCCAGTGTCAATTATACTGCCATGCAAGGCGATTCAGCGCGTGAAATGCAAAATATTAAAAATTTTGCTCAAGATGCCAATCAAAATGTAATCGTTGCAAAGGTGGAAAAAAATGAGGAAGAAAAAAGGCAAACTGTACAGGAATCTGAAGATTCTGAAACAGCAAAGCTGAAAGCCGATAGAGAAAAAAAAGACAAGGAAAAACGTCGTCGTCGTCGGGGCAGAGAAGGATCCGATAGTGCCAATTCATCAGGCGAACAAAAGCAAGACACCGGTATTTCGGGTCAACGTTCACGACTTTTGGATATTGTTGCGTAAGGTTTGTTTTGTTTTTTTTGTTCGACACACGTTCTCGGACAGTTCTGCCTTGCTGCATTCGTCCAAAATGCCATGCAAAAAACAACATGAATTGATATTCAAAAAAGTCTATGATATACATTTGTGAATGAAGAATCAACCAATTAAAATCGCACTCATTGCTCCGCCATATCCCCTATCTGAGTTCCCATCACCACCATTAGGGATATGTTATGTTGCTGCGGCTTGTGAAAGTGCTGGCGCTCAGGTACAATTGTTTGACTATATTATCAGCGAATACCATCCTGAGAAATTAAAAAGGGCGTTGGATGCTTTCCAACCAGACATTGTGGGCTCTACTTCTGTTACAATGAATTTTCTTCAAGCTGCCGAAATATTGAAAACAGTTAAATCATATCATCCTCAGCTGATCACAATAATGGGAGGACCCCATGTTACATTTGACTATGAAAATGTACTGCGAACCATTCAGAGTATTGATATAATAGTTCTGGGGGAAGCTGAAAAAACACTGACATCTTTAATTCCCAATATCAAAAATCGTAAACTCTGGCAAACAGTACCTGGAATTGCCTTTTTAGAAAATGATTGTGTGATTACCACACAACCCCAAAACCTGATTAAAAATCTCGACGATCTGCCTTTACCTGCACGTCATTTATTAAATATCCCCAAATACCATACATTGGGTTTTCCAATCAGTATTATTACCAGCCGGGGATGTCCCAATCAGTGTATTTTTTGTCAGGGACGCCGCATGGTGGGTCAAAAAGTGCGTTATCGTTCTGTGGAAAAAGTGGTGGATGAAATTGAAATCCTGATGAATCTGGGGTTTGATTTAATTAACATTGCCGATGACCTCTTTACAGTCAACAAAGAGCGCGTCATTGCTTTTTGCCAACTGATTAAAGATCGCAATCTTTCGTTTGTTTGGAGTGCTTTTTCACGTGTCAATACAGTGGATTCAGACATTTTGCGTGAGATGAAGTCTGCGGGATGTTATGCAGTTAGCTTTGGAATTGAGTCGGGTAATCAAGAAATGCTGAAACGAATTCGAAAAGGTATTACCTTAAATCAGGCAAGGTATGCAGCCAAATGTTGTAAAGCAGAAGGCATTCGAACCCATGCATCTTTTATGGTTGGACTGCCAGGTGAAACACTTGAAACACTCAATGATAGTCTCAATTTTGCTGAATCTCTGAATATTGAATATGGGTTTCATTTTTTAGCCCCTTTTCCGGGAACAACCTTGCGAGAAAAAATTGATGACTATGATTTGGAGATACTGTCTCATGATTGGACAAAATACGATGCCAATCAGGCCATTGTGCGCACAAAAGCACTGACTGCCAAAGATATTGAATCCTTTGTTGATAACTGGTTCAAAGAACAAAAAAAGTTGTGGGACGCCCGATTGAAAGCCTATAAACAGAGTGAACCACTTCCTGATAATGAAAAGGCGATTGTTGAAGAACATTATAAGCGTCAGTTTATTTTTTGGTTACTATCTGAAGATTTAATTGAAAAAATGGGAAATATTGGTGTTAAACCACATGATGCTCTAGAGATACTGTGCCAGCGAATATCAGATCATGTTATACAAAAGGAACCTATCATGGATCCCTCTTTTGTAAAAAAACACATAACAGAACTGATTGACAAACAATTCATTGTTTGTCAATCAGATGGATCAGGTGATATCTGGCAATGGAGATAATTAATGATTGATACAATCATCCCCTTATTTTTAGGTCTGGTTCAGGGCCTGACAGAATTTTTACCTGTCAGCAGTTCCGGCCATCTGGTATTATTTCAGAAGGCAGCAGGCATACAGGCGCCTGCCATGCTATTTGATATTTGTGTTCACGTTGGCACCCTGATGGCAGTGATGCTAATATTCTACAAAGATATATTTAAAATGATTAACGCCCTGTTTCAAATACCATCAAAAGTGTCATCCGGGCAATCCCTGCGAGATGATACACAGCTTCAAATGATTTTTTACATTATTGTGGGCACCATTCCAACTGGACTGATGGGCATTCTATTTCGTAAGCAGGCGGATTTGTTATTTGGGAGCGTTCCACTTGTTGGTATCATGCTGATCATCACAGGCGGCTTCCTTTGGATGACACGCATGATTCACCCCGGCCATCGAACAATAAAAGACCTGACTATACTCCAGGCCCTTTTTTTAGGTTTTATTCAGGGGCTTGCAATCATTCCAGGGATATCGAGATCAGGTGCCACAATAACAGCGGCTTTATTGATCAAACTGGAACGACCGGTGGCGGGTCGGTTTTCATTTTTATTATCCATCCCCTCTATTCTGGGAGCGCTTGTTCTGGAATTGACTGAACCCGTTGGGGAGCCAGTTTTTTCATATCCAATAATATTTATTGCATCAATCCTTTCATTTATAGTGGGTTATGTTGCCCTGCGCATATTATTGCGGGTTGTGGATCAAGGAAAACTGTATTATTTTTCACCTTATTGTTTTGGAATTGGAGGACTGGCGTTACTATTGGGGCAATATGGGGGCACCATTTAAGTGAGTCATTATGCCAGAATTTTTCTAAATCACTCATTAAATCAGGTATATCAGTATGCTGAGGTGAAATAAATACAGCATCAGAAAGACTGCTGCTCCAGAAGGGTATTGATACGAGGATCATCCCATGTCCATTCTTGATTGATGCATGAAGGTAAAAAACTTTTGTATTGATATTGCTGTCTCCAATTGCCTGATGTGTAGTTTTTTAGGTTCATGATGGGGTGTCCTTTGGTTTATCGGGGGTGACACGTACTTTGCCTGTTAGGAGGTCTTGCATGAGGCCTTTTTTGATTTTATTCAGTTTATTATAGTAATTGTTTTGGCTAGCGATTACAGAATCGATCTGAAATAATCTATTAGAAATAGTTCGTTGCTCATGAATATTGGGGATATTGACAACTACACAAGTGACTTGTTTTGTTGTAAGATTTGCCTGCTTGGTTCCACCTGGAAGGGAATACAAATATGAAAGATATATATTTGAGCGCAAAAGATATATGAGATAATCTGTGCAAATCTCTTCAGTTGTTAAAAAACGTCCAACTCGTTGATTCAGAAGGAACTTTTTCTGAGTTTTAGGTACTTTAACTGCAAATCCATAGTCATATTTGCCGACAGTACCTGTTAGAGAAATAAGAATATCGCCTGATTTAATTACATACTCTCTATATTTATCCACAAAATGATCAGGTAAAAATGTGGGATCACGATTTAAATCAAATATGTTTTCATAAAGATTTCCTATCTTAACCAATTGTAATCCAATACTTGTATAGTCCAGACTACTGAAAGCATACCCACCCTGCAAGCTACAATACTTGTGCAGATAATCAGTTTCCCACTCCCTCGGAATCCACCCCCACTCACTTTCCTTATACAACTCAGGTGCTTCATCAACAGGAGGGCGCAGTTGACCATTAGCATCCACACCTCTTGTAAACAGGTCGTGCATCATGCCCTGCTTGATCGACTGGTACTTGGCAATTAG